>R11__coassemble_896_pt1 | contig 18081 bp, 13 predicted proteins | sample R11__metabat2_low_PE_030 | metagenome-assembled genome bin R11 | reverse complement strand
CATATGTTCTGGATCCCGGCAGCTGGCAGGATGGGAAAGCCTCTGCGGAACTGACCCTGCATGACGGTGAGAGCGTGACCTTCACCAATATTCCTTACGATGTCGTCTATACTGTGAGCGAGAAGGAAGCGGATCAGGAGGGTTACACCACCACACTGACCTACAGCCAAAAGGAGCATAGGATTGCTTCGGCGGAGAGCACCGTCACAGTGACCAACCATAAGGGCAGCTCCGGCGGCTCCGGCGGCGGTACCGTGAAGACCGGCGACGGCAGCATGCCGCTGCTCTGGGCAGGTCTTGCAGCAGGGAGTCTGCTGGCGGCAGTCCTGATCTTATGGATCATGAGAAGGAGAAAGGAGGAGCGGCAGTGATAGGCAGAAAAGACGGGAAAGATCGCAAGCTTCAAAATCGTGAAATCCAAAATCACAGGATCCAAAATACACCAAGGGTCAGAAGCAGAAAGCTCCTGGCACTGCTGGCCGCAGGTGCCATCCTCCTGGGAAGTCTCTCGCTGGAAGGGGCGGCTGTGCCGGCCCTGGCGGGAGACAGATATGACCGCCCGGCCGCAGTCCTTCTGGAGGACGGTTCCTACGACAGCGAAGCGGCGATAGCCTATGGCGCAGAGGCAGATGGTGTGACAGCTGCGGTTTCAGAAGATACAAATGATCCTCAGAGCGCCGGCAATGCCGCTCAGAGTGCTGCAGAGAATACAGCAGACGATCAGCAGCATGCTACAGAGAATATGGCGGACGATCAGCAGCATGCTAAGAATGGTGATGCTGAGAATGGCAATGTTGAAAATGGTACAGAAAGCGGCGGCGTGGCAGAGACGGCAGAAAGCAGCAGCACCGCGGCAGATACCGAAGAAGAGACTCAGACGTATACGGCGGCTAATGAAAATACCGCCGGGGAAACCGTTTTGATTGCGGAGGAGACCCTTTTGGAGGAGGATGAAACGGCTGGGATCGATCCTATGGCCAGTGATCCTGTAGGAGGATACAGTGTCTGGGATTCTGTTTATAACCGAAAAGCCACGGACAGCGCCGGCAATACGTCTTCAGATTGGACGATCTGTATGAATTCCAACAAGGGGTCGCCGGGTTCCAGTTCCGGAGGCACCTCCGGATATCAGAAGATCGATTTTGCGGATAACAGTACCTATCTGGCTAACCGTACCGGCAGCAGTAATGCCAATTTTCAGAAGATCAAGCGCCTGCTTTATTACCGGCTGACGCATCCTAACGTCAACTATGCGGTCTTGCAGAATGAGTACTATTATCAGGAGACGGGCCAAAGCAACAGTTACTACAATACGACCTGGAGCGAGGCCTGGATGAATACACAAAAGATGGAGATCCGTGCCGCTGCCAATGACAGCAGTCTGGATGAGATGATCAATGAGCGTATGGTCGTCACAATCTACCACTACAATGGCTCCTATTATCAGAATACCATCTCCGCCAGAATGGAGGCCGTCAATGTGCCTGTGATCAAGGTCTGGCACAATAATAGCGGGCAGGCGCTGCCGGAGTCTGTCACGATCCGGCTGACCGAGGCCTCAGGGACCCTGCACATTCCCAATAACACCCTGGTCCTCAACGCGGACAATAACTGGACAGCCAGCTTTACCAACCTGCCGAGATATGTCGGCCTTAACAGCGGTAATCCGACCCTGGCCAGCTACAGTATCAGCGAGGATGCGGTGGAAGGCTTTACGACGGTGATCGAAGGACATTGGACCAAGGGCTGGAGTGTAATCAATACCTCAAAGGACAATGCCCCTGAGCTTGGCAGTCTGACAGTGAGCAAGTCGGTCACCGGCAGTATGGGCCAGAAGGACCGCAGGTTTGGCATTCATGTGACCTTTGGCAGGGGAAATCTGACGGCCGCCGATATGACACAGCCCATTGAATATACCTACGGCGGCGAGACCCGCACCATTACCCCGGAGGCGCTGCTGGGCCTGGTGGATGGCAAGCAGATTTCGGATGATGCCTACAGCGCTGTCACGGTAGATCTGGCGCTGGCGGATAATGAATCCGTCACCTTCACCAATGTCCCTTACGGCGTCACCTACAGCGTCACTGAGGATGACTATACCGGCACCGGCGATGGCTATGAACGGCCGGTCTACCGGGTGGACGGGGCCGATCTTGCGGATGCGGGTACCGAGTGGATGTCGGTCACCGGCACCATCGATGCCGAGAGCCGCAGCATCCGGGTCATCAACCGTCGCAATGAAATTATAAACACCGGCCTGGAGAGCCGCAGCATGCTGCACATAGTCCTCCTGGCCCTCATCACAGCACTGTCACTGGCAGCGTCCGGTTTCCTCCTTTTAACTTCCGGACATCGCCGTTAACAGATTTTGAGCAGCCGCAGTGATATCCCCCGGGGACACTGCGGCTGCGGTTGTATAGCATTTACAACATTTTTTTGAGAAGTGAGCATGGATGTCGATGACACATTTGGAGAGGGTATGGATAGAGAAATGAACAGTGGTATAAATAGGGATATAAATAGAGATATCGACAGAGATATTCATAAGGAAGCCGGTAATCATGCAGATTACCGTACCGGTGATAGAACATACAGCGGCATAGATCACAGCAATACCGGCAATATTGATATTCATAAAGAAAATAACAATGAAAATAATACAGGAACAGCCTTAGATGATACAGAAAGCAACAGAAAAAAGAGAAGGAGAAGAAAGAAAAAAAGGGATCCCATCACCATGCTGCTGATCGCGGCTATGCTGATCATTGCCGTCGCCGCAGGGATCCCGCTGGTCAGGGATCTGCGTTTTTCCCTGGGAATCCGTCAGGAGAATGAGGCTCTGCGGGCGTCTTTTGTCATAGATGAAGCAGGCAGTCACGAGATCGATTTTGCGGCCCTGACCGCCATGAACCCGGATATTTGCGGCTGGATCACCATTGATGATACCCGCATCGATTTTCCGCTGGTGCAGGGCAGCAGCAATCTGGAATATCTCAATAAGAATGCCTACGGCGAGAATGCCATCTATGGCGCCATCTTCCTGGATACCCGCAGCCGGACGGATTTCGGCGATATTTTTTCGCTGCTGCACGGCCACCATATGGCGGACGGCAATATGCTGGGCGATGTGGACCTTTTCGAGGAGGAGCGTTTTTTCCGGCAGCACGGCACGGGGACCCTCTATACGCCGGAGGGGACCTATGCCCTGGAGGCCATCGCCTACATGGTCGTCGATGCCGCGGATCCTTATATCTTTGAACCCGAGCAGTGGACAGCGGAAAATGCCGGTGAGCTGACGGACTATATCAGCAGCGAGAGCATGTACACCAAAGAATGGGAACAGACAGCTCCGGGGGAGACCTCGGCAGCAGGAGATGCGGCGCAGGCTAACACTGCTGTCGGTATTGATGCCGCCGGGCCCCATCTGCTGGCTTTGTCTACCTGCAGCACTCACGGCGACAGGGACAGGAGCATCCTGATCCTTACAATGACGCCTACAGTAAAGTAACAGAAAGCTTTTTGTGCAGGGCACCGGCTATCCGTTCCAGTGTTCCCAGTGACGGGTTGGCCAGGCCCCGCTCAATCCTTGAGATATCGGACTGATCAATGCCTGTCAGGGCTGCAAGCGCCTTCTGCGAAAGCCCAGCCTGTTTTCTGGCTTCTGCGATTATCACGCCCACCGTCATAGCGGTGGGCATTTCTTCTATTCTGACAGTGATACCGTCCTCGTAAATGGTCTCAGCGTCAATATCCAGCTCGTCGTTCCAGATGATGCCTGACTGGCCGGCCAGCCTTCCGGAAAGGAAAAGCGACCGATCCTTCAGAGCTTCGAGCTGAGGGTATTTTGAAAAAAGGACCGCCATGTCGTAGCATTTGACCTGTCCATCCTGGAATTTGAGTTCCAGCGCAGTGCCTTCTTTAAAACAGACTTCGATTGCCTTATGGGATATAAACATATTAAACCAGTGGGGGAAGTTTCACATATTTCTCCGTTTCCCACATTTCCTCCAATTCCTTCTGATAAGTAAGGATGAATTCTTTGACCATCGCTTTGGCTTTGGCAGGGAATTCACCCTCAATGAGTTCACCGGTGGCGATAAGAAATGGTGCATCATAGTCCTGTGTGATGGCATGAATATGCGGCGGATTGTGCTCCTTGTTTCTTAAATACATGACAATAATGATTCCATAGAAATGACTGATTGTAGGCATTTGCTGTCTCCTTTATTATAAGGGATATATCCCATGTTCGTCAATGGCTGCTCTGTATATATTCTAACAGAGGATGGGAGGCCTGTTCAATCATCGTTATTCGACATATTTCGACATATTTGCGGCGACTTCACACTCTGTAGAGTGGTTGAAGGTTTTATATTCGTTTTTCTGTGCCTTTTAAAGCTGATAATTTCATGGTATGATGTGGACATAAACCCCGTGAAAATTGCCGGTAAAGGAGAGGCTGAGGATGAAGATAGGCATTCTGTTCCCATTTCAGGATATGATCGATGTGGCCAGGCCGATCGTCGAGGAGACGGAGGCTGAGGTCGTCTATATGAAGGTGATCTCCTCCGCGGAGGCGGTCAGTGAGGCCAGGAAGGCCATCGAGGCCGGGGCGGAGATGCTGATCTCCCGAGGCCATTATGCGGCATTGATTAAAAAATATACGAAGATTCCTGTCATAGAGATCCGCCTGCATACTCAGGAGATCGGTCTGCTGCTGAAAAAGACCAAGAGCATCATCAAAAAGGAGCGGCCCGTCGTGGGTCTGGTGACCTTTGAAAACATGCTCAGTGATATGAGCTATATGGAAGCCCTTTTTGATGTGGATCTGCGGATTGCCTTTATCAGCAAGATCGAGGAGGCTGCCGGCTGCGTGGAGACCCTGAAAAGGGCCGGAGCGGATATGATCATCGGCGGTCAGGTGACCTGCCAGGCCGCCAATGACCAGGGACTGCCGGCGCTGATCTACGGCACCTCTGCCGAGTCTATCCGTGAGGCCTTTCGTGAGGCTGACAGGATGGCCTACGTCATGGAGATCGAGCAGCGGGGCAATGCCCAGTTTGAGACGGTCCTGGACACGACCTTCAACGGCATCATCAAGATCGATGCCAATGCCAATATCACCGTCATCAATAAGCTAGTGGAGAATCTGATCGGCAAAAATATGGAGGATGTCATCGGTCATTCCCTCTACACAGACTTTCCGGAATTCGACCGCCAGGTGGTGGAGAGTATCCTGCGGGGTGAGGCGGAGCATTATACGATCTCTGTCAATATCAGGCGGCAGGCCTGGGCCCTTACCCTGGCGCCGATTCAGTATAATGAGAATATTACAGGTGCGATCCTGTCCCTGCAAAAGCTCAGTGAGAACCTTCGTACAGATCTGAAGGGCCAGAACCGGCTCTACCTGGACGGCTATGTGGCAGAGAAATATTTCCGTCATATCCATACCCGGGATGAGCAGATGCGCGTCCAGTTGGAGCTGGCCAGAAAATATGCCCTGTCGGAGCGGCCGGTGCTGATCTATTCGGAGCCGGGTACCGAGTATCTGTGGATCGCTGAGGCCATCCACAACGGCAGCGTCCGCAAAAACGGCCCCTTTATCAGTATCAATATGGATGCTGTGACGGAGCAGGAACAGCTGCAGCTTCTTTTCGGCAGCACGGATCAGGCGGGCAATGAGGGCCGGGGGGCCATCATGAAGGCTCAGCACGGGACCCTTTTTATCAAGGGCATTGAAAATATGACCATGAGAGTCCAGCATCAGCTGGCCAGGACCCTGATGACCCGCAGCTTTACCGGGACGGATCTGCAGACCATGAGCAGTGATTATGTCCGCGTCATCGCCGTGTCGGGCACCAATCTGGCACTGCTGATGGCCCAGGGGCGCTTCAGCCCGGAGCTCTTTTATCAGATTCAGGGTCTGGTGCTGAATATTCCGCCCATCCGGCAGCGCCGGGAGGACCTGGAAGATACCTTCAAAATCTACTTTACGTCGATCTGCAAGAAATATAACAAATATCTGGTCATGACGGATGCAGCCGGAGAGGCTGTGGCCGGGATGGAATGGCCGGGCAATTTCCTGCAGCTGAGGACTTTCTGTGAGACCCTGGTCCTGGCCGCCGACAGGAGGACCATTGACGAGGGGCAGACCCGAGCCCTCTATGACCTGCTCTATCCGCAGGTCCGTCCTCATGAGGGACAGCAGAGGATGGTCGTCTACCGGGCACCGCAGGCGGATCAGATCGATGCTTTGCTTGAAAAATATCATGGCAATAGAAGCCGGGCCGCCGAGGAGCTGGGCATCAGCACCACGACCCTCTGGCGTAAAATGAAAAAATATGGCATTGAAGCCAGATATCAGGACTAGTAAAAGGCCGCAGGAAGCCGGAGAGACATCACTCCTTCGAAGCTCTGCGGCTTTACTTTTAGCCGCGCGCTGTCCGTAACCTCCCCTGTGATGAGGCTGTCCCGATCAAAGCTGCGGCTTTACTTTTGACGGCCTGGTCGTCCACAGACCGAAAAGAGGGCCGGGTACAAAGACCTTTCCTGTAAATCTGCGCAGACCTTAATTGATAAAATTGTGACAATTGCCACATTGATCGAAACGGAAATAATAATTTCAAAAACGGAAATGAACATTTCAAAAATTTGAAATGCATTTGTTTGTATACAGCATCATGCAAAGTGCATATTCAAAAATGAAATACAAATTACAAAAAATGAAAAGTTGACACCGGGGATAAAAACCATACCTCTCGCTTGGTGCTTATGCCGATATTTTTCATGTTTTTCCTTCGATACAATATAGATATCAAAGTTGTTTATATTATAACAAGGAGGTAACTAATTATGAAAATCGGTTTTATCGGTCTTGGTATCATGGGATGCCCAATGGCGAAAAATCTGGTGAAGGCCGGCTATGAGCTGGTGGTATTTGACTTCAACAAGGCTAAGGTGGCCGAGCTTGAGGAGATGGGTGCAGCCAGCGCCGAGACATCCGCAGCCGTCGCCGCTCAGTGCCCGGTCATCATCACTATGCTGCCGAACTCCCCACACGTACGCAGTGCCTGCCTCGGCGAGAATGGTATCGCAGACGGCGCAAAGCCGGGTACCATTGTCATCGATATGAGCTCCATCGATCCTGTTGAGAGCAAGAAGATCGGCGCAGATCTGGCCGCAAAGGGCATCGAGCTGATGGACGCTCCGGTCAGCGGCGGTGAGCCAAAGGCCATCGACGGCACACTTTCCGTGATGTGCGGCGGCAAGAAGGAGAGCTTCGACAAGTACTATGATCTGCTCATGGCTATGGCAGGCTCCGTCGTCTACGTCGGCGATCTGGGCTCCGGCAATGTTGCCAAGCTGGCCAACCAGGTCATCGTAGCCATCAACATCGCAGCTGTTTCCGAGGCTCTGACACTGGCCAAGAAGAACGGTGCTGATCCTGAGCTGGTATATCAGGCAATCCGCGGCGGTCTTGCAGGCTCCACAGTCCTGGATGCCAAGGCACCTATGATGATGGCTCACAACTTCAAGCCGGGCTTCAGAATCGAGCTTCACATCAAGGATCTGAACAACGCCATCAACGCTGCTCATGCCACAGATACATCCCTTCCGATCACTGCACAGGTCATGGAGATCATGCAGGCTCTGAAGAACGACGGCTGCGCAGCTGAGGATCACAGCGCTATCGTCAGATACTATGAGAAGATTTCCAACGTTTCCGTTGAGAAGTAAGATAAGTCTTTAAAAATCAACCATCAATCAAAGAGATTCTGCTATATTTTAGAAAAGAGAGATTATTGCAATGGATGAATCCGTAAGAATGTTATTAGGTCTGATCATCGGTATCGTGGTCATGGTCATCCTGGTCTCCAAGACCAAGGTCCATACCTTCATCGCCCTGATGATCGCAGCAGTTATTACCGGTGTCATCGGCGGTATGCCATTAGTAGACACCACAGCCGTAGACGGCACCACCATTACCGGTCTGACCACCGCCATCAAGGACGGCTTTGGCAGTACCTTAAAGAGTACCGGTATTATCATCGGTCTGGGCGTTATGATGGGCGGTATCCTGGAGGAATCCGGTGCCGCTGAAAAGATGGCTTATTCCTTCATCAAGGCTGTCGGCAAGAAGAAAGAGGAGTGGGCCCTGGCCATCACAGGCTGGTTCATCGCTATCCCGGTCTTCGCTGATTCCGCCATCGTCATCTTCGCACCTCTGTGTAAGGCTATTTCCAAGGTCACAGGTAAGTCTCTGGTCGGCCTGGCCCTGGCTATGGCCGCAGGCCTTCAGTTAACCCATTGCCTGGTACCTCCGACACCGGGCCCGACCACCGCAGCTTCCATGCTGGGTGTGGATGTAGGTCAGATGATCATCGCAGGTTCCCTGATCTCCATCCCGATGCTGATCATTGCCGTCCTCTACTGTAAGAACCTGGGCAAGAAGATCTACCAGGTGCCGACAGATAACGGCGGTTTCGAGAGAAAAGAGTTCAAGGAAGAGTACATTAAGACTATGGATCAGCTGGATTCTCTGATCGATCAGAAGCAGCTGCCGGGTCTTGGCATTTCTATCGCTCCGATCGTTGTGCCTCTGGTCCTGATCCTGGCTCAGACCATCACCAATCTGCTGGGCATGAGCAATTCCCTCCTGGCCTTCGTTGGTGAGCCGATCATCGCTCTGGCCATCGGTACCATCATCGCTATCTATGGCCTGATGGGTTCTGCAGACAACAAGAAAGTCCTCCATGTAATGGATGAGGCTATCAAGAGCACCGGTATCATCATGCTGATCACAGGCGCCGGCGGTTCTCTTGGTAACGTCGTAAAGGTTTCCGGTGTTGGTACAGCCCTTGGTGAGCTGGTCATGAAGCTGCCTCTGCCGGCTGTCCTGATCCCGTTCGTTATCGCAGCCCTGATGCGTATCGCCCTGGGTTCCGCAACTGTCGCTATTACCACAGCCGCTTCCCTGTCCGCACCTCTGATGGGTGTGCTGACAGTCAGCCCTCTGCTGATGGCAGTTTCCTGCTGCGTAGGCGCTATTTCCTTCTCCTACTTCAATGATAGTGGTTTCTGGGTATGGAATGAGATGTTCGGTGTCACAGAGCTGAAGGATCAGATCCGGTGTAAGACAGCGATATCCATGATCATGGCTGTCGTCGGTATCGTCGAGCTGATTATCCTTTCCCTCTTCTTACATTAAGCCTGAAATAGTGCATTTTACAGAAAATCCCGGGATCTGAGGATGCGGGTTTCCTGCATCAGATTCCGGGAAAAGAAATCCCGCCCTGTGGGCGGTGAAACGGAGATATAAAACTATGAATACAGATTTCATTAAGGGCGTTGTCGTCCCGATCCTGACTCCCATCGATGAGAATGAGCTGATCGATGAGAAGAAGATGCGCGAGCAGGTCGATTTTGTCATCGACGGCGGCGTATCCGGCATCCTGGCTTTCGGCAGCAATGGTGAGTTCTATGTCATCGAGGAGGATGAGATGGAGCGCGGCCTCAAGATCATGGTTGATCAGGCTGCCGGCAGAGTACCGGTCTACTTCGGTATCGGCGCTATCAGCACCAAGAAGTGTGTCCGTCTGGCCAAAATGGCCGCGGCCAACGGCGCCGCAGGCATTTCCGTCCTGCAGCCTATGTTTTTAAAGCCTACTGAGACAGAGCTTTTCCTGCACTTCAAGACCATCGCTGAGGCTGTGCCGGATGTACCGATGCTCCTTTACAACAATCCGGGCCGTGTCGGCTATACCATGTCCGGCAATCTGGTAGACAAATTAGCCCATGAGGTCGACAATATCGTCGGCATGAAGGATACCAGCGGTGATATTACTCAGACCTCTGAGTTTATCCGCAGGACCAGAGATATCGGCTTCAAGGTCTTCGGCGGCAAGGACACCCTGCTCTTTGCTTCCATGTGCCACGGCGCTGTCGGCGGTGTCTGCACAGCAGCCAACTTTATGCCTGAGCTCATCACCGACGTCTACAACAAGTACGTGGCCGGCGATTTCCAGGGCTCTTTGGAGGCTCAGTTCAAGCTCAATCCTGTCAGACTGTCTATGGATGGCGCCAGCTTCCCGGTAGCAGCTAAGGATATGGCCAACCTGCGCGGCAGAGAGATCGGTCTTCCATATACACCGAACCTGCCGACACCGGAAGGCCCTGTGCTTGATAAGATCAAGGCAGAGATGAAGGCTGCGGGCCTGATCTAAATACGCTACTTCCTTTTTATAATATAGGAGCCGGATTCCGGAGCCCTCTCCGGACCGGCCCCACACCACAGCGCTTCCCGTAAGCCGCGGCAGTGTACGATGCCGGCGATCAGACTTCCGGGCAGTGTGATGTCAGGAGGAAATGAATTTGGCACTGGTTGTAAAAATTAATGAAAAGGATAATGTCGCCATTGCGATCAGGGATATCCCGGCCGGGACAGAGGTCATGGATGGGGTCATCACTGTGACCGATATCCCGCAGGCCCACAAGATCGCGCTTTGCGAATGTCCCAGGGGGACCGAGGTCGTCCGCTACGGTGTGGTCCTGGGTACCACTTCGGAAGATATTCCCAAAGGCGGCTGGATCAATGAGAAAAATCTGATCATGGCGCCGGCCCCGGACCTGGATCAGATGAAGTTTGCGGTCAATATTAAGACGGAGCTTCCGAAGCCTCCGGTCCTGACCTGGGAGGGCTACAAAAATCCTGCCGGCGGACCCGCAGGTACCAGAAATATTCTGGCGATCAACACCACCGTCCAGTGCGTGGCCGGTGTGGTCAATGTCGCCGTTAAAAGGATCAAGGCAGAGCTGCTGCCCAAATATCCGAATGTTGATAATGTTATTGCGGTCAATCATCCTTACGGATGCGGCGTCGCCATCGACGCACCGGAGGCCAAGGTGCCTCAGCGCATCATCCGCAATATCGCGACCCATCCCAATTTCGGCGGCGTCTTCATGCTGGTGGGCCTGGGCTGCGAAAAATTTACCGTAGACCGCTTCTGCGAAGGCTACCCGCAGCTGAACACCCCGGAAAATGTCCTGGTCATCCAGGAGATCAGCGGCTTTGAAAATATCATTAAGGCCATCATGGACATGGCGGATCAAAAGCTGCAGATTCTGAATCAGCGCAGGCGGGAGACCCTGCCTCTGTCGGACCTGCTGGTCGGCATGCAGTGCGGCGGCAGCGACGCCTTCTCCGGCATCACTGCCAATCCTACCGCCGGCTATGCGGCGGATCTGATCGTCTCCGGCGGCGGCACAGTCATGTTCTCTGAGGTGACAGAGGTCAGAGACGGTGTCCAGTTTATCGCCGAGCGCTGTGTCGATGAAAAGGTCGGCGCACGTCTGGTGGAGGAGATGAAGTGGTACGATAACTACCTGAAGATGGGCGGTGTCGACCGGGGAGCCAATACCACACCCGGCAACAAAAAGGGCGGCCTGTCCAATATCATCGAGAAATCCATGGGTTCCATCGCCAAGTCCGGCAGCAGCCCGATCGTCGAGGTCCTGTCTCCGGGCGAAAAGCCGACCAGGCACGGCGAGATCTTTGCCGCCACACCGGCTTCCGACCTGGTCTGCGGCCCCTCTCAGCTGGCTTCCGGCATCGGTCTGCAGGTCTTCATGACCGGCCGCGGCACACCTTACGGTCTGGCCGCCGCACCGGTGATCAAGCTTTGCTCCAGGAATGAGATGAAAGCCCAGTGGTATGACATTATCGATTTTAACGCAGGCCCGGCTGCTGTCGGCGAGCGGACCATTGCCGAACAGGGCGAGGAGCTTTTCCTCTATATCCTGGATGTGGCCAGCGGACGCAAGAAGCCTTATACAGAGCAGTACGGCCTTGAAAATGATCTGTGTGTCTTCAATCCGGCACCGATCACCTAAAAGTATAGAAAAGAAAGGGAGTAGAAGAAATGAGCATTCCAGTAGTAGCAAAAATGGAAGTTTACCCGGTCGCAGGTCATGACTGCATGGAGCTGAATTTATCCGGTGCACACGCACCTTACTTTACCAGAAATATCGTCATCCTGACCGACTCCAACGGTGTCGAGGGTGTCGGTGAGGTTCCGGGCGGCCAGAAGATCACTGCTGCACTTGAGGCTGTCAAGGATATGGTCGTCGGTACCAGCATTGCTGATTACAAGCAGACTCTGAACAAGGTCAGAAACTGGTTAAACGAGAACATCAAGGATGATGTCCGCGGCCTGCAGACCTTCGATCTGCGTACAGGTGTCCATGTCGTAACAGCCATCGAGGCTCCGCTGCTTGACCTTCTTGGCAAGTTCCTTGACGTTCCTGCCGCAGCACTGATGGGCGATGGTATCCAGAGAGAGCGCGTACGTTTCCTCAGCTACCTCTTCTATGTAGGCGACCGCAAGAAGACAGATCTTCCTTACGAGGAAGAGCCGGACTCCGATTGCGACTGGTATCGTCTGCGTCATGAGGAGGCCCTGACCCCTGAGAAGATCGTCGCTCTGGCAAAGGCTACCGCAGAGAAGTACGGCTTCGAGGATTTCAAGCTTAAGGGCGGCGTTCTGCCGGCTAAGGAAGAGCTCAAGGCTGTACAGGCGATCAAGGCTGCTTTCCCGAATGCCAGAGTAGACCTGGATCCTAACGGCGCATGGAGCCTGAAGGAGGCTCTGGAGATCGCTCCTCAGTTAAAGGAAGTCCTGGCTTACTGTGAGGATCCCTGCGGTGCTGAGGATGGCTTCTCCGGCAGAGAGATCATGGCTGAGTTCAAGCGTGAGTCCGGTATGCCGACAGCGACCAACATGATCAATACTGACTGGCGTCAGATGTGCCACTGCCTCTCCTTAAAGAGTGTCGACATCCCGCTGGCTGATCCTCATTTCTGGACCATGAACGGTTCCGTCAGAGTCGGTCAGATGTGCAACGACTTCGGCATGATGTGGGGCTGCCATTCCAATAACCACTTCGATATCTCTCTGGCTATGGTCGTACAGTGTGCAGCTGCGATCCCGGGCAAGATGAATGGTATCGATACTCACTGGATCTGGCAGGAAGGCAGAGAGCGCCTGACCAAGGAGCCAATGCAGATCGTCGGCGGCTGCATCGATCTGCCGAAGAAGGGCGGTCTCGGTATCGAGGTCGACCGTGAGCAGGTCATGAAGGCTCACAAGCTTTACATGGATAACTGCCTCGGTGCCCGTGACGACTCCATCGGTATGCAGTACCTGATCCCGGGCTGGAAGTTTGACAACAAGAAGCCTTGTCTTGTAAGATAATCCTCTTACGGGATCAGCTTTGGCAAGTCATTAAAACAGGAGGTAACGAACGTGAAGGTCGTTATTGCTATAGATTCATTTAAAGGCAGCATGTCCTCTATGGAGGCAGGCCGCGCCGCAGCCGAAGGCATCCGCCGGGTGCATCCGGAAGCGGAGATCATCGTCAAGCCCCTGGCAGACGGTGGTGAAGGTACCGTAGAGGCCCTCGTGGAGGGCCTCGGCGGTGAGTATGTGACCGCACCGGTGACAGGTCCTCTGGGTGCTCCCGTCAATGCCCGCTACGGCGTCATGGACGGCGGCCGCACCGCCATCATGGAGATGGCGGAGGCCAGCGGCATTATCCTTGTGGACAGAAAGGATCTGGATCCCTGGAAGGCCAGCACCGTAGGTACCGGTCAGATGATCCGCCACGCCATCGAGCGGGGCTGCAGAGATTTCATTATCGGTATCGGCGGCAGTGCCACCACTGAGGGCGGTATCGGTATGCTGACAGCATTGGGCTATGAGTTCTACGATGCCCAGGGGCAGCTCCTGCCTCCGGTCTTCGAGAGCCTGGGCAAGATCGCTGTCGTCGACGGCAGTCACGTGCTGCCGGAGCTTTCCGAGTGTCATTTCCAGATTGCCTGTGACGTCACCAATCCTCTCTGCGGTGACAACGGCGCCGTCTATGTCTATGGCCCTCAGAAGGGTGTCAAGGCAGAGGAGCGGGCACAGATGGATAGCCTGATGAAGGTCTACGCCGAAAAGACCGCCAATCATTTCGGCAAGGACAACAGCGAATACGCAGGTGCCGGCGCGGCCGGCGGCCTGGGCTTCGCCTTCCTCTCCTATCTGCCCAATGTGGTCTTAAAATCCGGTATCCGCATCGTCCTGGATGCCATCAGCTTCGAGGAGAGCCTGCCGGGTGCTGACTATGTCATTACCGGCGAGGGCCGCCTGGATTCCCAGACAGCCAACGGCAAGGTGCCTGTAGGCGTCGCCAGGATCGCCAAGACCTTCGGTGCCAGAGTACTGGCCTTTGCCGGCGGCGTCACCAACGATGCCGGCGCCTGCAACGCGGAGGGCATCGATGCCTTCTTCCCGATCGTCCGGGGCGTCTGCAGTCTGGATGAGGCTATGGATCCTGCCACAGCCCGCCTCAACATGATCCTGGCCGTAGAGCAGGTCTTCAGACTCCTGTAAAGCTGTCTGAAATGCGCAGAATTCCGGGCCAATGAAGAAGGCGGTTTGCCGGTGAACAGGACGGTGTCCTGTGAAGGCGGATTGCCGATGAGCAGAACGATATCCTGCGAAGGCGGTTTGTGGTAAGCCTTTGACGGAATTTTGCGATATAACCCCAATACAACCCCAATATAACCCTATAAATAAATACCCAAAGCTGCTGGGCGTATACCCGATGCGCTCCGCGGCATTAAACTTATATCTAATACCCTCCTTTGAGTCCTGATGGCATGACCTCTCCCAGGCCGCGCCATCAGGACATTTTAAAACTCAAAGGAAGAGGCGTCTGCGGGCTGTGAGAGACCGTACGTACGGGAGATCTTTTGATTGGAGGAGTGAACGATGGAGAAAATCGTTTTGGATACAGCCATTAAATTTGGTGCGGGCCGTTATCGTCAGGGGGAAGGTATCCTTGAAGAGGTCGGCACAGAGGTAGCGAGATTCGGTAAGCATGCGATGATCGTGGCCGGGCCGAGGGCCTTTGCGGCTGTGAAGGACAGACTGCTCCCGAGTCTGGAGGCTGCCGGTGTCGCTTATGAGATCGCCATCTACGAGGGATGGTGCTGCTATGAGGCGGCCGCAGAGTACGGAGAGCGGTGCAGAGCGCTGGAATGCGATGAGGTGATCGGTGTCGGCGGCGGAAAAATCATGGATTTTGCCAAAGCCGTTGCGGAGTCGGCTCATGTCGGCGTCGTGAATATTCCGACCTCCATGTCGACCTGCGCTCCCTTTACCTGCATGAGTGTGATGTACACCGTGGAAGGTGCCAAAAAGGATTGCTGGCGGTATGAGCATGAGATTGACGCGGTGCTTGTGGATACACAGGTCATTGCGGATTGCCCTATTCGCTATAACGCGGCAGGTATCCTCGATGCCATGGCCAAGCGGATCGAGATCCAGAACGGCAGGCCGGTCATGCGCCTTGAGGACACCAAGTGGGATCTCTTCACGGCTTTTAAAATGGCAGAATATACCTATGATGTGCTAAAGAAGTACGGACCGCAGGCTATTGAAGACAATAGGCATCATACAGTGACTAAGGTCCTGGAGGATGTCATCTTTATCAGCATCGCAGTGACCGGCGTTATTGCCAATATCACCAAGAGCTTCAGCCAATCCGCTGTCGCTCACTGCGTCTATGACGGCGTCCGGACGCTTTTTACGCAGGAGGGAGCCGGAGCTCTTCACGGCGAGATCGTGGCCGTGGGACTGTTCGCTCAGCTTCATTATAATCGTCTGACCGCAGAGCGCGAGGAACTGAAGGAATTTATGCGGGGGATGGATATGCCCCTGACATGGGAAGCGCTCGGCATCCCCGCAACGCCTGAAAATCTGCAGGCCATCGAGGAATATCTGATCGACACACCTTACGTAGCGCCGAAAAAGGAGAGCCTGGCCCTGCTGCATGAGGCCGTATACCAGATGGTATAGGAAGACCGCCGGATGGTATATGAGCAGAGTGAATTTCCGCTGAAGATATTGTCAGATAGATGGAAGTTTTGCCGAAGGTATTGTTGAACAGATTGAAGTATATATAGTATAATATCCGGGGAAATCGGTTGAAACCGGGGCAGTCTTAGGATACTGCCTCATTGATACAGGAGAGAGCTGCTGAAGCTTCGCCGGCAGACGAAGCCGTAAGCCGCCGCCTTACTGATACAGGAGAGAGCTGCTGAAGCTTCGTCGGCAGACGAAGCCGTAAGCCGCCGTCTCATTGATACAGGAGAGAGACAAATGAGAAAGACGAAAATCGTATGTACTATCGGACCGGCCACCAACAGTGAGGAGATGCTCCGTGAGCTGATGCTGGGGGGCATGAATGTGGCCAGAATGAACTTTTCCCACGGCAGTCACGAGTCCCATCTGGAGACTCTGAAGCTGATCAAGAAGGTCAGAGAGGAACTGAATCTGCCGGTGGCCGCCCTTCTGGATACCAAGGGCCCTGAAATCCGTGTATGCCAGTTCAGAGATGGAAAGATCGAGCTTAAAAAGGATCAGCTCTTTACCCTGACCACCAGAGAGGTGGAGGGCACCAATGAGATCGTCTCCATCACCTACAAGGATCTGGTGAAGGATGTCAAGGTCGGCGGCCGTATCCTGATCGACGATGGTCTGATCGAGCTGGAGATCATTCAGAAGACCGACACTGATATCACCTGCCGCGCAGTTAACGGCGGTTTCATTTCCAATAATAAGGGTGTCAATGTCCCGGACTGCCAGCTCAGCATGCCTTACATCAGCGAGAAGGACTACAGCGATCTGGTCTTCGCCTGCGAAAATGACTACGATTTCATTGCCGCATCCTTTGTCCGCAGTGCCCAGGATGTCATCGATATCAAAAATGTCCTGATCGAGCATGGCGCACCGGATATCCAGGTCATTTCCAAGATCGAGAATATGCAGGGTGTCGCCAACATTGACGAGATCATCCGTGTCTCCGACGGCATCATGGTCGCCAGAGGCGACATGGGTGTCGAGATTCCCTTCGAGGAGGTCCCTGTCCTGCAGAAGATGATCATCGAGAAGGTTTACAAGGCCGGCAAGGTCGTCATCACCGCGACCCAGATGCTGGATTCCATGATGAAGAATCCCAGACCGACCAGAGCCGAGGCTACCGATGTCGCTAACGCCATCTATGACGGCACTAGCGCTATCATGCTTTCCGGCGAGACCGCCGCAGGCCAGTACCCCATCGAGGCTGTCCGCACCATGGTCCGTATCGCCGAGAGCGCCGAGGCTGCGATCGACTATGAGAAGCGTTTCAGAGAGCGCAGTCATATCCAGAATCCGGACATCACCAATGCCATTTCTCATGCCTGCTGCACCATGTCCATCGACATCAATGCCGCAGCTATCGTCACAGTTACCAAATCCGGTTCCACTGCCAAGATGCTGTCCAAGTTCCGGCCCATCGCACCCATCGTCGCCTGCGCCCTGACCGAGAAGGTCCGCCGTCAGATGAACCTGTCCTGGGGCGTCCTGCCGCTGACCGTCGGCATGGCAGATAACACCGAGAAGCTCTTCGACATGGCTGTTGAGGCTGCCGAGAAGGCCGGCGTCGTCAAACCGGGCGAAATCGTCTGCCTGACTGCCGGTGTGCCGCTGGGCGTCTCCGGTACCACCAACCTGCTCAAGGTCCAGGTCGTCGGCCACGTACTGATCAAGGGCCAGAGCATCAATGACAAGATCGTCGCCGGCAATCTGTGCGTCTGCCGCACCGAGCAGGAACTGCATCAGAACTTCCACCACGGCGACATTATCGTCGTCGGCGAGACCAACAGCAGCATGATGACCGAGCTGCGCGTCGCCTCCGCCATCATCGTGGAAAAGGGCGGCCTCGACTCCCACGCCGCCATCGTCGGCATGAGCCTGGACATCCCGGTCATCCTGGGCGCCGTCAACGCCACCCAGATCCTCAAGCAGGGCGCCTACGTCACCGTCGACGGCCAGCGCAGCTTCGTCTACGCCAACAGAGACTAAACACAACAATGCGACAAAGTTGACAACGGGGTCAGGTCCCGGTGACACAAAATTAAAACGGTATGACACCTCGCTCACGTACCAGTGTCACAAAGTCCCAACGGTAATTCAAATCCAACAGGTCAAGGTG
>R11__coassemble_891_pt1 | contig 18158 bp, 12 predicted proteins | sample R11__metabat2_low_PE_030 | metagenome-assembled genome bin R11 | reverse complement strand
TGTCTGTTCTGTCAAATCCTACTTACTGGAGGCGCTTTTTTCTTCTCTGGTATGTCGCGTCTCGCAATTCTGACATACTGAACATGCGATTTTGTTCTCCGGTATGTCCAAACCCCAGGCAAATGCTATTGGCCCGGGTCCTCATGGAAGAAAACACGCAGGAAGAACAGAGACGAAGGGAATCACACTATTGGTCCGGATCCGTATGGAAGAAACGATAGACGGCCGCGGCGCTGGCCTCGTTCATAGACTCGGCCGCAGCCAGCTCCTCCGGACCGGCCTGCCGTATCTTCTCTATATCTCCGAAATGTCTCATGAGGGCCTTGCGGCGGACAGGGCCGATACCGGGGATTTCGTCCAGGACCGAGCGCACCTGATCCTGGGAACGGAGCTTTCGATGGTACTCGATGGCGAAGCGGTGGGCCTCATCCTGCATACGGGTAATGAGTTTGAAAAGTTCACTGTGGGTATCAATCGGCAGCTCCTGCCCCTGAAAGTATAGCCCCCGGGTCCGGTGATGGTCATCCTTGACCATGCCGCAGACCGGGATATCGATGCCCAACTGATCCAGGACCTTCAGGGCGACACCGACCTGGCCCTTGCCGCCATCCATCATCAGCACATCGGGGAAACTGTCAAAGGAACCGCTGCCGGCAGCTGGCGCCTGTCCTTCCACCAGGGTTCTCTGCAAAAGCGCCGCCTCCTGCTGCTCTCTGAGACCATGGGTAAAGCGCCGTGTCAGGACCTCCTCCATACACTGATAGTCATCCTGCCCCTGCACAGTCCGGATCCGGAACTTGCGGTAGGCGTTTTTCCGGGCCCGGCCGTCCTCGAAGACGATCATGGAACCTACCTTTTCCACACCGCTGATATTGGAGATATCAAAGGCCTCCATGCGCCGGATACCTGCAGGCAGGTCCAGCATTTTGGCCAGTGTGGCTACGGCACCGGTGGTACGGGCCTGTTCCAGACGGATCTTTTCCCGGTCCTTGCCCAGAACCATCTGGGCATTCTGCAGGGCCAACTCGATCATGCGCTCCTTTTGTCCTCTTTTTGGGATAGTCAGTGTCACCTTATGACCTTTTCTGGCCGTCAGCCACTGGGCCAGCAGATCCTCATCCTCCGGCGGGCACATCAGCATCAGAGTTGAAGGGATGAAGGGGGCCGAGGCATAGTACTGTCCGATGAAGCTGCCCATGATCTGGCCGTCGCTCTCCTGCTCCACGCCGGTCAGATAAAAATGCTCCCGGCCGATGAGCTTACCGTTTCTGAAAAAGAAGACCTGCATGACGGCCTCATCCTTATCCCTGGCAAAGGCCAGCACATCCCGGTCGTCCATCTGGGCATTGGTAATCTTCTGCTTTTGATCGATCTGACGGACGCTTTGCAGGAGATCTCTCAGGGCGGCGGCTCTCTCAAAATCCAAAGCCTCGGAAGCCGCATACATTTTGGCAGTCAGGTCATCTATGACCGGTTTGAAGTTGCCGCCCAGAAAATCCAGGAGCTGCCGAACATTGCCGGCGTAAGCTTCGGGAGTGACATAGCCCTGACAGGGGGCCTCGCACTGTCCCATGTGGTAATAGAGACAGGGCCGGTCATTGCCGATCTCCTTTGGCAGAGACCGGCTGCAGTTCCTGATCTTAAAGAGCTTCTGAGTCAGATCGATGGTGTCACGGACGGACTGGCTGCTGGTATAGGGGCCGAAATAGCGGGACTTATCCTTTTTCATCTTGCGGGTCATCAGGACTCTGGGGTACATCTCCGAGACAGTGACGCAGATATACGGATAGGTCTTGTCGTCCTTGAGCATGGTATTGTATTTTGGCCGGTGCTCCTTGATCAGGTTGCACTCCAGGACCAGAGCCTCCAGCTCCGAGTCGGTGACGATGTACTCAAAACGGGCCACATGGCTGACCATCTGACGGATCTTGGGGGTATGATTGCGGCTGCTCTGAAAATACTGACGGACCCGGTTTTTCAGGATGATGGCCTTGCCTACATAAATAATATCGTCATGAGCATCGTGCATGATATAGACACCCGGACGATCCGGCAGTTTCTTCAGCTCCTCGGGAATATCAAAAACAGGCTGAATGTCACTCATTCTGAAGACTCCTTTCTCTGGGGGGATTGTGCCGCGGGGAGGGATATGCCGCAAAGAGAGGTATGAACGGCCGACTGCCGGGACACCTCCTGAAAACTCCGCTCACGGCGGCCATATATCATTCAATTGCCTCTGCAAATTTTGGCTGGCACGCCTGCGCCCCCCGGAGGGTTTTCAGGAGGTGTCCCAACAGCCGTCCCAACTCTCTGTCTTTATCCGCGGAGATATTCTTCGCCGCGGCGTTGTTTTTCATACTGCATCCACATTCACTGCAGATCATCAGACACGTATTTCCCATCCACTGCTCTACATTGAAGAAGGTTCATAAATCGATAAAATGCTGAAAAGAGTGAAGCGGTAAAGGTTTCCTTCACTGTGCTTCACTCTTATAGATTCATATATATGCCGATCCGCAACGGCGTAGATACAGGTCCCCGTTTACGGTGTTTGGAGATGTCTTTACGGCGTGCTCAGGATTGGCCCGGCGGGGTTTAGCGGTCGGCAGTGGTGTCGGCCGGACGGGCGGATGTATCCGTGGTGTCTGAGAGGTCTTCTACCGGTGCAGACGGAGCATCGGCGGTACCGGAGAAGTCTTCTGCCGGAGTCTCCGGAGCGGCCGTGGATGCGGAGGCTTCCGGAATGGCCGGGGCGGCGGCTTCCAGCTGTTTGCGGGTAGCGGCCTGGGCGGCCTGGACTTCTCTCAGGATGGTCATGAATTCCTTGCCGGTGATGGTCTCCTTTTCGATGAGGAAGGCGGAGATGGTATCCAGGGCCTGGAGGTTGTCCCTTAAGAGGGCTTTGGCCTTTTCGTAGGCGGCCTTGAGGACGATCATGACTTCATCGTCTACGGCTGCGGCGGTGGCTTCCGCAACATTCATGCGGGCTCTGCCGTCCAGATACTGATTCTCCACGGTGACCATGCCGATGAGACCGAAGCGGTCGGACATGCCATACTGGGCGATCATGGCCTTAGCCATACCGGTAGCCCGCTCGATATCATTGGCGGCGCCGGTGGTGACACTGTCAAAGACGATCTCCTCCGCCGCACGGCCGCCCAGCAGGGTGACCAGCTCGGTCTCGATATCGGCTTTGGACATGAGGTATTTTTCCTCCTCAGGCACCTGCATGGTATAACCCAGGGCGCCCATGGTACGGGGGATGATGGTGATCTTCTGGACAGGCTCTGAGTTTTTCTGCATAGCCGCAGTCAGGGCATGACCTACCTCGTGGTAAGCAACGATGCGCTTTTCTTTTTCGCTTAAAACTCTGTCCTTCTTGGCCTTGCCGGCGATGACCACCTCGACAGACTCGAAAAGGTCCTTCTGGCAGACAGCGCTGCGGCCCTTACGGACAGCTAACAGAGCCGCCTCATTGACGATGTTGGCCAGATCGGAGCCTACGGCACCGGCAGTGGCCAGGGCAATCTCATGGAAATCGACAGTCTCATCCATGCAGACATTTCTGGCATGAACCTTAAGGACATCGATACGGCCCTTGAGATCCGGACGCTCGACGATGATGCGGCGGTCAAAACGGCCGGGACGCAGGAGCGCCTTATCCAGGATTTCCGGACGGTTGGTGGCTGCCAGGATGATGATACCCTTGGCCGGATCAAAACCATCCATCTCTGCCAGCAGCTGGTTCAGCGTCTGCTCACGCTCATCATTGCCGCCGATTCTGGAATCACGGCTCTTACCGATAGCATCCAGCTCATCGATAAAAATAATACATGGGGAATTCTGGCTGGCCTGCTTGAAAAGGTCACGGACTCTGGAGGCGCCGACGCCGACGAACATCTCTACGAAATCAGAACCGGACAGGCTGAAGAAAGGCACCTCGGCCTCTCCCGCGACAGCCTTGGCCAGCAGGGTCTTACCTGTACCCGGAGGTCCTACCAGCAGGGCGCCCTTCGGCAGACGGGCACCGATCTTGGTATAGCGGCCGGGATTGTGCAGGAAGTCGACAATCTCCTTTAAGGATTCCTTGGCCTCCTCCTGACCGGCAACATCACGGAAGGTGACACCGGTCTGTTTCTGGACATACATTTTGGCATTGCTCTTACCGACGCCCATGATGCCGCCGCTGCCGTTTTTGAACATGTAGCGGTAGAAAAACATCATGATGACCACCATGAGGACCATCGGCAGGACCACATTGATCAGGCTGGAGACCAGATAAGAGGACGGATCCACCGTGGTCTGGGAATAATCGACACCGGCCTCATCCAGCATCTCAAATACCCGGTCATCTCCTACATTACCTGTGTAGTAGGTCACCTCCGCATCCTCTTCCGTAATGAAATAGATGCGGTCGGAGTCAAACTCTGCCTGATAGATCTCGCCGTCCTGCAGCATCTGCTCAAACTGGGTGTAGCTGACCTCTTCCTCCCCGGCGGAGCTGTAGCGGCTCACCACCAGCTGGAAAATCAGCATCACGCAGAGGGCGATGCAGACCATAATCAGCAAACTCTTCTTATTCAGATCATCCTTTTTGCCGCCGTCACCCTTCTGATCAGGGCCCTGACGGTCTCTTCTGTTATCATTTTCCATATATTCTAATCCTTCTGTCTTCCCATTTCGGAAACATGATACATTATAAAAAATATCGGTCCCCAAATCAATAGAATAAAAATAACTTTCATAAACATTTCATAAAACTATATGCGGACGGGGGATATCCGTACCGGATATCCCCCGTTCGAGTTTATCAGTTATTGTAATATTCTCTATCTGAATGATCGGTTCTTTTAATAAGAGATGATCTCATGCCCTGTCTCGGTGACCAGGACCTGGATTTCCCACTGGGCGGAAGGCTTGTGGTCCTTGGTGCGGACGGTCCAGCCGTTTTTGGCATCCACATTGATCTTATGGGTACCCATATTGACCATGGGCTCGATGGTGAACATCATGCCCGGCGCCAGGACCATCTGGGTGCCTCTTTTGTAGATATAGCCGACCCAGGGATCCTCATGGAACTCCAGACCCACGCCGTGGCCGCCAATGGTGCGGACGACGGTATAGCCATTGGCATGGACATGGTCATAGACGGCCTGGCTCATATCGCCCAGAAAGCCCCAGGGCTTGACCTCCTCCAGTCCCTTGTAGACAGCCTCTCTGGTGACCTCTACCAGCTTCCTCTTTTCCTCGGACACATCGCCGATGCAGAACATTCTGGAGGAATCGGAAAAATAGCCGTTCAGAATGGTCGAACAATCCACATTGATGATATCGCCGCTCTTAAGCACGACCTTGGAAGAGGGAATGCCGTGGCAGACCTCCTCATTAATGGAGGTGCAGACGCTCTTGGGGAAGCCCTCATAATTCAGAGGTGCCGGGATACCGCCCATCTTGGTGGTGGTATCATAGACGATCCGGTCGATATCCTCCGTGGTCATGCCCTCTCTGATCTTATCCGCCACCTCATCCAGGACAGCGATATTGATCTTTGCGCTCTCTTTGATCTTTTCGATCTGAGCCGGTGTCTTGATCAGCTTCCTGTCAGGGACTGTATGGCCCTGGGCCCTCAGCTGCTCTATCCTCTCGTCAAAAAACTGGTGACAGTTCTTGTACTTCTTGCCGCAGCCGCACCAGCACGGATCATTTCTTCCAATCTTCATCTCATCAACTCCTTCAGCCCTCTTACGCTGTCAATTCCCGCCGCACGCGGCAGCGGATACAGGCTTCTCCTTCAGCCATTTAACGCCGCCGGTTCCCGCCGCGGACTACAGCAGATACAGGCTTCTAATGTCCCGCCGCACGCGGCAGCGGCCATATACCTCTGCATTTCGCAGAAACCCATATGACATTACCCCAAATGGGAACTGTTTTCATCGCATACGAAACCAGTATACCACAGATTCCCAAAAAGAAAAGACGCCTTTATGGCAGGATTTCTCACCAAAACCATTTACGGCTCTCGCAGACAGAATCGGCGACATAGAGTCTTCCCTTAAACAGACAGACTTCCGGAGCAGATCATCTCTGCCTCGGAAGTCGTGGGCAGAGCATCTCTGCCTCGGAAGTCGTGGGCAGATCATCTCTGCCCCGGAAGTCGTGGCCGGATCATCTCTGCCCCGGAAGCCGCGGGCGGATGGATGCACCGAAATGCTCTATTTGTTCATGAGCTCGACGATGCGCCGCACGTCCTTCATAGTGAATTCGCCCTGACCGAGGTCAGCTTCGGTAAACTGGCAAAATGGCAGGGCCACGGCCAGCGGCAGGACCGGATTGAGGTCAGGATCAAAGAAGCTGCGGATGTTTTCCGGCTCGTCCTTCATGATCTCCTTGAAGCGGGGATCCTTGATGAAGTGGCCTACCTGCATCTGGGGGCTGAACTTTTTGACCTTTTCGTCGGAATGGACATAGACCGGTGCTTCCAGGACGATCTCCCGGATATTGCGGCCTACTTCGATCATGAACTCGCCCTCTTCGACGACAAACCGGTGCATGGCCGGTGAATAGTACTCAAAGGCCTTTCTGTCCAGAGTCAGGGTGACGGTGGTCTCCTCACCCGGGGCCAGACGGACCTTTTTGAAGGCTCTGAGCTCTCTGACCGGACGGTTCATGGTGGAGACGACGTCTCTGACATAGATCTGAGCAACATCAGAGCCCGGACGGCTGCCGGTGTTTTTGACCTTGAAGGTCAGGGTCAGGGTATCAGCCTTATCCATCTCGCCGCGGTCCAGCTGCAGATCACTGTAGGCGAAGGTGGTATAGGAAAGGCCATAGCCAAAGGGGTAGGCGACAGGCAGCTTTCTGGCATCATACCAGCGGTAGCCGATATAGATGCCCTCGCCGTAGACTACATCCGGCACAGTATCCGGATAGGACGGCAGGGACAGATAAGCCGGGGTATCCTCCACCCGCATCGGGTAGGTCTCAGCCAGACGGCCGCCTGGCTCTGCCTTGCCGAAAAGGATATCGACAGCTGCGGAGGCTGCAGCCTCGCCGGCATAACCGCCCTGCAGGATAGCGCGGACTCTGCCCTCATAAGCGGTCAGATCCACAGCCGCACCGGTATTGACGACCAGGATGACATTGCTGTTGACAGCCAGCACAGCTTCCAGCAGGTCTCTCTGGCTCTTCGGCAGATAGAGATCGGTACGGTCATAGCCCTCACTCTCCACACCGTAAGGGTAGCCGGTAAACATGATGATGAGCCCGGCTTTTTTCGCTGTCTCGGCAGCCTCAGCCACCAGGTCCGGTCTCGGTGTATCTACAGGCGGGAAACCGGCATTGATCTGATAGCCGGCGGCATAGGCGTATCGGCCGCTGCCGCCCAGGGCCTTGTCCAGTTCAATGGCAGGGATATCCAGGGTATGGCCATTCATATGGCCGGAGCCGCCGCCCATGTAGCAGGGCGCCTGGGCAAAGGCACCGATGACGGCCAGATTTTCCACCTTTTCCGCGGAAAGAGGCAGGATACCATCGTTTTTCAGCAGGACAGCACCCTCAATAGCCCCCCGCTTAGCCAGGGCATGATGGGCCGCCAGGTCCAGCTCCGGGACGGTATAGCCGTCGTGGATCTTGTAGAAGCAGTCGACCACGTGATAAGCGATCTTATCCAGGTCCTTTTCACTGATCTCGCCGTTATTGAGGGCATCCTTTAAGAGGCCTACATGGTCGCTCTCATCCGCCAGCTCGACATCCAGTCCCAGCTTGTGGCCCGCGATTTTGTCCTCCTTATAATGGACAGCAAAGGCATCGGACATGACCAGACCATCGTAGCCCAGCTCATCGCGGAGCTTGTGCATGATCTCCGGATTGGCATGGACCTGGTGACCATTGACCTTGTTATAGCAGGACATGATGGTCCAGGGATCGGACTTTTCCAGGATCAGCTGGAAGACTCTCAGGTACATCTCGTTGAAGGTCCGCTCATCGACCACAGCATTGGTGGTCATACGCTCATATTCCTGGTTGTTGCAGACGAAATGCTTGAGGTTGGCTGCGACCTGCTGGCTCTGCACGCCGTTGATGTAGGCCGCGCCCATCTCTGAGGACAGGTAGGGATCCTCGGAATAATATTCAAAGTTTCTGCCGCCTAAGGGGCTGCGCTTCATGTTGACGCCGGGACGAAGGATAATATCCACATCCTGGTTTTTGCACTCCTTGCCCTGGGCCTGGGCGATCTCATAGACCAGCTCCGGATCCCAGGTGCTGCCGGCAGCCGCAGCCTGCGGGAAACAAGTCCCCCAGAACTTGTCCTCCATCTCTTCCCTCGGAATACGGAAATAGTCGCACCAGCCGCCGGACGGATTGTCACAGCTCCTGTAAGCCATGCCCAGCCTCGGCAGATTGCCGAAGCGGTCCTCGTAAAGTGCACAGCAGCGGATCTTTTCATCCAGACTCATACCCGCGACGATCGCATTAATCTCTTCTCTTGTCTTTGGCATTTCTTCCCCTCCATCAATAAAAATTTTATTTCCCCTTATCTAAAGACCCCGGAGGCCTGTGGATTCACAGTCCCCCGGGGCCTTATTGTTCTCCGTTTTGGCTATCTTCATTGCCTTTTTGTTCTTATAGACCTCATCCGGTCCGTGGGTCACAAATGCAGCCCGGCGCATTCCGCCCTGACAGGCTGAAGGCTCTCATCCTGTCTGCGGAAGCAAAGCCTGTACTGCTTTTGTGCCGATTTTTACTCGGACTTCATGTAAGTACCCAGACCCTCAAACTGGTCATGGTAGCTGACCTGATCCTCGTACTGGTTGGACTGCAGGATCACGTTGATGGTACGGCAGGTATTTCTCTTCAGCTCGTTAACAGAGAGGGTGCCTGCAGCCAGCTCTGCGCGGATGTTCTCAAAGTCGGACAGGTCGCCCGGCATGACCAGATCATTGCCGGCTCTGACGCAGCCGGAGGCGGTGCAGACACCTGCGGTGGAGTCTGTGGTGGTGGTCCAGTCGGTCATGATGGTACCGGCAAAGCCCCACTCATCTCTGGCGGCTTTGGTGCAGATGTCATAGCAGTTGGCCGCATGGACGCCATTGACCATGTTGTAGGAGGTCATGATGGACATCGGCTGGGCATCTCTGACGGCGATTTCAAAGCCTTTGAGGTAGATCTCACGCAGGGTTCTCTCGGACAGGATGCTGTCGCTGCCCATACGGTTGTCTTCCTGGTTGTTACAGCAGAAATGCTTGATGGTGGTACCGCAGCCCGGGACCTTCTGTACGCCCTGGGTCATGGCCGCAGCCATCATACCGGCCAGCAGCGGATCCTCGGAATAATACTCAAAGTTACGGCCGCAGAGCGGATTTCTGTGGATATTCATACCCGGAGCCAGCCAGAGGGTGACCTCGAAAAGGTTCATCTCGTGACCGATCATAGTACCGATCTCACGGATCAGATCCAGATCCCAGGTCTGGGCCAGCAGGGTGCCGACCGGAATAGCGGTACAGTACTGATGCCGGACCTCGCCGGTCATTTCCTTCGGAGTGGCAAAGAAACCATTCTCCAAAGCAGCAATAAATTCTGTCTTCTGGATCACACCGTCAATGATCTCATAGGTCTTATTGAGTCTGAGGCCTGCAGGACCGTCCGCCAGGACGATACCGGCCACATTCCAGGGATCTGCTTCAGCGGCATAGGTGGTCTCTGCGGCCGCGCCCGGAACATTCTGTCCTGCGGAGCCCAGGGCACTGCCCTGTCCAAGACCCGGATCACCTGCGGCAAAGGCCACCAGCTGATCGACAGAAAGGCTCTCTGTGATCTCACCGGCCTTACCCGGGAAGGTTTCAGGAATACCTGCATAGGTCACGATTTCTGTCGGAACAGAGGCCGCGGTGATCTGTACCACCGGCAGACCTGCGATCTTGGCCTCCTTCTGCCAGGCTTCGGTCTTAGCGGCGACTTTGGCGCTGTCCGGTGCGATCTCCTCAAGATCCTCCTGCAGCGGACAGATATGCTCTGTCTTTCTGACCATGACATCGCCATTGAGAATCAGCACGGCGCTGATCTTCGCAGAAGCCAGGCTATTGCCTACGAAGAGACCGTAGGCGCCCTGCTCCAGAGTCCAGCCGCAGGCTGCCTCATCGTAGGAGGTCAGCTGCTCTAAGGCAAAGCTGATGGTCAGTTCCTGGCTCTCACCGGGAGCAAGCAGGCGGGTCTTGCCAAAGCCTGCCAGTCTGCGGTACTCTTTGGCCAGCTTGGTCTGCGGGCAGGCGGCATAGATCTGGACGACCTCCTTGCCTGCGTAGACACTGCCTGTATTGGTGACGGATACGGTGACCTTCACTGTCGGTCTGCCGGCTGTCACATAGGCCACATCTTTGACCTGAATATCAAAATCTGTATAAGAAAGACCGTAACCAAAGCTGTATCTGACCGGTACATCAAAGGTATCAAAATAACGGTAACCTACATAGATACCCTCGTGGTAGCGCTCATAGAGGACATCGCCGCTCTTGTAGCTGAAGGTGTTGGCATTGGGATAATCATAATAATCCTTTGCCCAGCTGTCCGTCATCTTGCCGGATGGCGTCACCTTGCCTGTCAGGACATCAGCCAGGGCATTGCCGCCCTCCTGACCGGCCTGCATAAACTGCAGGATGGCTGTAATATTTTCATACTCATCGACAAAGGCCAGATCCAGGAGACCGCCGGTGTTGATGATGAGAATGACCTTGTCATAGCAAGCGCATACCTGAGAAAGCAGCGCCTTTTCCTCATCGGTGACAAAATAATCACCCTTGGTATCGGTACGGTCCTTATTCTCACCGGCAATACGGCTCAGGACGAACACTGCGGTGTCCGCGCCATCGGCCTTTGCGGCAGCTTCATCGATGGGATTGCCGCAAGGCATATTAAACTGCAGGGAGGAATAGGCATAGAAGAAGCTGTTATTCTCTCCTGCGAATTCTTCCTTTTCCTTCTTAAAGATAGCCGCCTTCCAGTCCTCACGGGCCTGGGCATAAACCTTCTTATAATCCTCAAGCCATGCATCACTGGTAATCTCAAAGCCGCCGTTTTTGAGGCCCTCCACGATGGTAACGGAGTGACGCTCATTGACATCACCGGAACCGGTGCCGCCCTTAATCGTCATCACCGCACCGGCACCATAGAGACCGAGCTTAGTGCCTGCAGCGATCGGCAGCAGGTGGTCCTTGTTTTCCAGCAGGACGAAGCCTTCGCTGGCTGCTCTTCTGGCCAGTGCTCCGCCGATGAGTTCCCGCTCAGTGACATCTGTGGATGTCTGTCCGGTAAATGGTTTCTTACGTAATTTCATAACAGTCTTTACCTCCCATTTTATCTATACATGCAATATTCATTTTCCTGGAAAACACCGTTTCGCAAGCGCTGATCCAATGCTGTTACCTTGCAGGCGTTGCTTTATTACGATTACTTCACAGGCTCTGCTTTATCATGACTCTCTGATAGCGCTTAAAGCAGCGGATCCTTTGTCAGCCTTACTCGGCATCCTCAGTAATTACATTGACACTGTTCTGTACCTGGGTCCAGGTCATATGCTCGGCATAGCCCAGCTTCATATAGTCCTCACCGTCCAGCTCGCTCATCATGCTCATCTGCTCAAAGAGGGCTTCATCGCTGTCAAAGCTGTAGTAGTACATATAGGACATGACATAGTCATCAAAATCACTCTGAGTGAAGGAATAATCCATATCCGCCACGATGGCTTCAAAAATCATATCCTTTTTGACACGGGTCTCCATGCTGTCAGGCAGCTGCTCCAGGAATTCCTCTTCTGTACAGCCCATACAGTCCTCGAAGCTCTCGCCGCTGGCCTCTACGGTGGCATAGACAGCCTCTTTGTAATCCTCGATACGCAGATCCAGGTAGCCGTCCGGAATGGTGATCTCGCTCTCCTCCAGGATCTTCTCAATGGCCTGGCTCTGTATCTCTGAATCCAGGCTGGACTCATTGGAGCTTTCCAGGTACTCTCTGATATAATCTCTCAGTTCATCGACGGTGGTCACTTCCTCATCACTGAAGTTATCATTGGCCCAGTCATCATTGATGGTGTCGTAGGTAATCTCAACAGGCTCACTGATGCTGTTGATGGTGACTGCAAAGGTCGCCTCCTGTCCGTTCAGGCTGTCGACACCATAATCCTCCGGGAAGGTCACGGTAATCTCAGTCTCTCCGAGGCCCGCACCGATGAGGCTGCTCTCGAAACCATCAATGTAGGTGCCGCTGCCGATGACCAGATCCTGGTCCTCTGCAGTACCGCCGTCAAAGGCTTCACCATCCAGATAACCGACATAATCAATGTTGACCCTGTCGCCGTCCTCTACTGTCGTCTTGTCAGAGACCACATAGTAGGAATCGTACATACTGGCGAAGGCCTCGACCATCTCCTCCACATCCTCGTCGGTGACGGCATAATCGGAACCGACATAGATGTCCATATTCATATAATCACACAGAGTGACATACTCGGTCACATCATAACTCAAAGGTGCCAGGACATCCTCTGCTGTAATAATGATATCTTCTTCTGTCTCCTCCGCCTCGGTCTCCCCGGCGGTTTCCTCAGTCACTACAGCCTCTGTATCATCCGCTGTATCGGTCGATGTGGAACTGCCGCATGCAGTCATGACCAGAGCCGCAGCCAGCATAGCGGTGATCAGATAGGTACTCTTTTTCATTTTTCATTTCTCCTTATAAAATACTTATATGAGGCCCTCGGCCTCTCCGCAGCATAGGATACCACGCACAGCTGCCGCATCACGGGTGACCTCAGGTCCCCTATAGAAGAAGCCTTTGGTGTGCCGCCATCTACTGTAACATAAAGTTATGTAGAATTTATGAATCTGAAGGCTTCAATAAAAATAATTGCTTTTAAAGTCCCCAATTTTTCTGCTTTACATGATCACGCCGCAGGGGTCTAACCGATCATCTGTCCGAAGATGACGGAGATCACGATACAGATAAAGACGACGACCTGCAGGATGGTCACAATAGGCTCGCCCCAGCTGATATCACCGGTCTTGTTGCGCATCATCATCTTCAGGGATGAGATACAGACAATGATCAGGAGCAGGATCATCTGAATTAAAAACATGCTCTTTTCCTCCTTTTATATGGATCCTGAGGTAAGTTACTCCGCTTTTTTGCCCAGACGTTTCTGAGCCCGCTGCTCTTTGCGGTAAGCACGATACCGCTTATCCTCCTCGCGGGCACGGTAAGCAATCTCATCGGCGGAATCCTCCGGCAGATCCTCCACCCGGGTAAATCTGCGGAAGGCTCTGAGGTAAAGAATGGTGCTGATGTAACCGATCAGCGCAAATCCGACAGTAACCCATACAGAAAATCCCACCAGAAGACTGACATAGCTCTGGATGGTCAGGCCGACAGCCGCCACGATCATCAGGAGGATGGTGGCGGTATAGGGAAGATTCAGACAGCCGAAGACAAAAGCCTTCATGATGGTATCTACAAAATTATTTTCAAAACGGGCTGTCATAGCCAGCGCATAAAGGACTGTCATGGTGAGCAGGGCCAGAAAGACACCCATAACGATCAGGATCAGGGGACCATTATTGCCCAGATTCACATTCACATTGATATTGAGGATGACCATGACGACGAAGACCAGATAGAGCAGCCAGATACAGGTACTCTGTTTGAAATTGGATTTGAAGGCGTCAAAAAACTCATCCTTGACACTGTCCAGCTTTTTCTCACGTCTTTTGAAAAAAACACTGTCCAGGGCCGTGATGGAGGCCCCCATGGTCACGATGGGAATAGAACAGAGGATAAATAGCAGGTTGGCAAAAAATAATTCCGCCACCAGTTCAAAGAAACGCCAAAGCGGACCGTCCATCCTGAATTCTATATTCATGAAGCATTACTTCCTTTCTGTATGATCTTTATTTTAGTGTCATTGAATCGGCAGATTCCTATATGAGACTAAATCAGCTTATCCTGTATTTGACAAATGAATCAGCAAATCCTATATATGACGGGCGATTCGATCCTGCAGGATGCTCTCTGCTTTCTCAGGATTATGAAACCCTTCAGGCCCAGACTGCATAAAATATATGCTTACGGAGATACTCTCTACCCGCAAAACTTCAAGGGCTTTATAATCCTGAAAAAGGGCGGATATACATCCGCCCTTTTCAGTCTGAATCTTGTTACAGGGCTCTGCACCCCATTCGCGGATTCAAAATACTTAGAATCATTATTTAACGGCACCTGCCATACCTTCGACGAAGTACCTCTGGAAGATCAGGTATACGGCCATAACCGGGATAACGGAAATTAATACACCGGCACACAGATAACCGTAATCTGTACCATGCTCACCAACGAAGGTCAACAGACCTACAGGCACTGTCTTTAAGGCATTGTCATTGATGATAACGGATGCAAGAAGGTACTCATTCCATGTGGAAAGGAAGTCGGTAATGAACAGGGTCGCAATGGCCGGTTTGGAGATCGGCAGGACCACTCTGATGAACATCTGCCACTTATTGGCGCCATCGATGTAAGCAGCCTCATCGATATCCTTCGGAATGCCCTTCATGAAGCCCTGAAGGATCAGGACCATGAAAGAAATACCGAAACCGATATAAACGTAGAACAGACCAAACATGGTGTTGATCAGGCCCAGCTTGTTGTAGATGATACTGATAGGTACCAATGCGATCTGCATCGGCAGCATCATACCGATCAGGAAGAATACGAACCAGGCGGTAGAATGCTTCAGCTTCAGTCTGGTCAGTGAGAAGGCACACATGGAGGAAATAAAGATACCCAGTGATACCTTGAAGACACTGATGATCAGGTCATTCTTCATATAGTGGAACAGACGACCTGTGGTCACGGCACCTGAGAAGTTGGACCAGCAGATCTGCTCCGGCAGCTGGAAAAGACCCAGATTGCTGAAGAAATCGGCCTTGGACTTGATAGCTGTCAGGACCAGTGTAACGATCGGTACGATCCAGATGATGGCCAGAAGGATCAGGATAATATACTTGATAATAAGCGCAGATCTTTTACTACTTTTCATCTCTTACCCCTCCCTTACTTCTTGGCCGTGAAGGACATGTACGGAATAATGACAACCAGCATCATGAGTACCATGATAACAGCAATGGCAGTACCGTAACCGATGTTATTGTACTGGAATACCTGATTGTACATATAAGAGGCCAGAACCTGTGTCGCATTGTTCGGGCCGCCGTCTGTCAGAGCCTTGACGATATCGTAAACCTTCATGCCGGCGATCAGCAGTGTGGAGATAACCATTACGAAGGTATCCTTCATCAGAGGAACAGTGATGTTCATAAACTTCTGCCATGGTGTACAGCCGTCGATATCCGCAGCCTCCAGGACCTCAGGGGATACACCCTGCAGACCTGCGATGAAGAGGATCATCGGCTGACCGATGGCCTGCCAGGTAGCTGCAATAAACAGAGCATACAGAGCTGTACTCGGAGTAGAGGTCCAGGTCTGGTTAAAGCTCGTAAAGCCGATGGCATGCATGAACTGATTGACAAAACCCATCTGAGGGTTATAAATCCATCTCCAGATGATACCTACAGCGATAGCGGAGATAACACTCGGGAAATAGAAGAAGGCACGGAAGAAGGTACGTCCGATAAATTCCTTATTCAGCAGAACAGCCAGGGCCAGAGCCAGCAGCATGGTCACGACGACAGTCAGTACCAGCCAGATCAGGGTATGTCTGAAGGACATCCAGAAGACACTATCCGATGCAAGCTTGACATAGTTCTGCAGACCTACAAAGGTCAGGTTGGCAACACCTGTACCACCCATCATACTGATATAAAGTGAGTAGAACACAGGGAAAATGATAACGGACAGGTAGATGATCAGGGCAGGCAGCATAAAGAGATACGCAGCCGGATCAGATTTTTCTATTTTCATATTGAAACAACCCCCTGTTATATCCCGCCGGCACAAGGAGCCGGGGACTTGCAAAGCCTCCGCCTCTTTATGCCGGTCAGGCAGATGCGCCCATGGGAGCACTCGGCAGCCCCCTGCGCAGATGAATGCGGTGCCGGATCCGGCCGGCTTCTTCCGGCCTATGGGCGGATCCGGACTCACATAGTCCAACACCCGGATGCGCTCTCTCAAAGCATCCGCGATGTTATAAAAGAAGGGCATATGAATTTCTTCATATGCCCTTTATGCTCATACAAAGATGATGATCTGTATGAAATTAGATGCTCTGTAAAGGATTACTGAGCAAGATACTCGTCGATAGCAGCCTGGATAGCCGGAGCAGCTTCCTCAGGTGTAGCCTCGCCGTTAGCGATAGCATCCTGATAGCTGAAGAGGACATCAGCAACCTGTGTCGGGAATGCCTGGTCTGTGATGGTGAAGGTACCATTCTCAGAAGAGTAGTCAAGCATTTCCTGTACATGTGGGTTGTCATCCTCGTTTACAGGATCAGCATAGGTGTAAGGCAGAGGAAGGTTGAAGTCTGCGGAGTAAACTCTTGCAACTTCGTTGGAGAACCAGTACTGTGTGAACAGCATAGCTGCATCCAGCTCGTCGTCTGTCAGGTTAGCATTGAACTGAGTCATCTCTGCGAAAGCAGACATACGGCCTGTACCATTCGGGAATGGGAACCAGCCAACGTTGTCAAGAGAGATCTCGTTGCCGCGGAGTGTACCATCGTACCACTGGCCCTGGATATCCATAGCGCAGATACCCTGAGCGAATGCGATGTAAACATCATCAGGAGAAGCTGTTACGAAACCATCCGGGAAGTAACCTGCCTGGCAGTACTCCTGGTATGTGGTCAGAGCGTTAACAACAGCGTCGCAATCCCAGCTTGCTGTCAGAGCCTGCAGCTCGTCATGAAGCTCAGCGCCGGCCTCGTACTCGATGAACTGCTCGATCAGACGCATGACATGCCAGCCGTTAAGACCTGCTGTGGTAAGAGGTGTGATGCCATTCTCTTTCAGAGTAGCACATGCTGCTGTGAACTCATCCATAGTGGTCGGAACCTCGATACCATACTGCTCGAAGATATCGGTTCTGTAGAACATACCAAGTACGTTGTAGGATGTCGGATAACCTGCTGTAGTACCGCTCAGCTGGCAAAGGCTGAGAGCACCGCTGTTGATGGTCTCTGTCAGGCCATGCTCATCAAGGTAATCTGTGATATCGTAGGTAACACCCTCATCAACATAGTACTGGCCGAGAGCGCCGCCCCAGTTGAACCACATGGATGGCATGGAACCGGACTGTGTCGCTGTCTTACAGTTATCCTTGATACCGTCGGTATCGAATGTGGAAAGAGTAACCTGCATGTTCGGGTTAGCTGCATTCCAGACATCGCAGATTGCCTGAGAATTGGATCTGGTAGAAAGATACCAGAAGGTCAGGGAAACATCCTCGCCCTCATACTGAGCGCCCATCTCCTCGGCCTTAGCGGTCATCTCGGATGTGTCAACGGAACCATCATCTGTTGTTGCTTCTGCTGCATCATCAGAGCCTGTCTCATCAGCAGTTGTTGTGGTGGTAGTTGTGGTGGATGTGGTGGAAGAACCACAGCCTGCAAGCATACCAGCTGCCATAGCTGCAACAAGAGTAGTTGCAGCTACTTTTGAAATTGTGCTTTTCTTCATTTCTTTGTCTCCTCCATTTTTTTATCATCAAAGCGCCCTATTGCGCCTGATTTCATATCAGTCTCCCTGCAGGTCCTCCCCCAGGAAGTAACGGATGGCTGTCCCGGCGTACTCCGCATGCTCGGAATTAACCATAACGCCAATGACCATGCCCTCGAAAAGGCCCTGATCCACATAGATGCCGTAGCACTGTCCGTCCCCGCTGTCATTGTGCGGGTCCATGGGCAGCTCATCGACGCTGCCGCCCTGGCTGTAATCCGCCTGCACAGCATAGAACAGATCCTCCGGATCCTGCGCTGCCGCCAGATCCGTCAGCCCCAGCTCGTCAAAGGAAGCCAGGTAAGCGGTCGCCGCATAGCGGTTGAACAGCTCCTCACCGGCTACGACCAGGTCGACTCTGCCGGCCTGCATGTAGGTAGAGATGGTGGCCTCCATCTGATACCCGGTATTCACATCATAGCCGGTCTCGATGTAGACATCGCACTC
>R11__coassemble_804_pt1 | contig 19248 bp, 17 predicted proteins | sample R11__metabat2_low_PE_030 | metagenome-assembled genome bin R11 | reverse complement strand
TGCAGCTCCAGAGTATTTTCACAAAAGAGCAGGGCCGCGATGAGAAAGATCAGGATGAAAATAAAGCCGGCGCCTCTGGCCTTGCCTGCGGAAAGCTTGCCGTTGACCGCAAACTCTCTGCCCTGATCTCTGGGAAGACGATCCTTGAAAACAGCCAGGAATGCAAAGGTCACTACAAAGGCACAGACCAGCCCCAGCATCGTCATGACAGCGGCCGGCGCACCCGGAAACATCGTTAATAACATATACTTCTACTCCCTTCAGCTCTCTATATTCAGACGGATTGGGGCAGATGCCTCCCGGAAGCCCCTTCCGCATGCCTAGGCAATCGCGCCGATGGCCCCGAAAATACCGGTACCGGCCACGCTCATAATAATACCTGCCAGCAGCACGCCCAGCATGACGGCCAGGACACTGGACTTAAAATCCATATCCAGGAGACTTGCGGCCAGCGTCCCTGTCCAGGCGCCGGTCCCCGGCAGCGGGATGCCGACAAAAAGCAGCAAAGCCACGAAAAGTCCCCGGCCGGCTTTGGCCTGAAGCTTTGCGCCGCCCTTATGGCCCTTTTCCAGACAGAAGCGGCAGAGACCGCCGATAAGCGGCTTATCCGCGCCCCACTCCAGCACCTTTCTGGCAAAAAAATAGATAAAAGGTACCGGCAGCATATTGCCGATGATGGCCGTCACATAGGCCGGCAGCAGAGGCAGTCCTATGCCTGTGGCATAGATCAGAGAGCCTCTCAGCTCGATCAGGGGCAGCATGGAAATAATAAAGACAATGATATACTGCAGCATAAATTCCTCCAATCAGGCAGGCGAAAATATGCCATCCGGCCTGATTCCGCGATAAATTGCATATGAAAGGGTGTCCGGATATCCCGGACACCCAGTCTTTATTTATGCTATCACAAAAAGAAACATTGTCAAGCCTGTTATCAGCCTGCATATCCCGCCGGCCGGGGCCTGCGGGGCCGCCCTTCCGGCTATCTAGCTGACCACATTGATGGGTGCGCCCTCATGGAAGCTGCGGATGTTATCGGCCAGGATGGATACCAGTCTCTGACGGGTCTCCAGACCCTTCCAGCCCATATGCGGTGTCAGGACGACATTAGGCAGGGTGTAGAGCGGATTATCCTCGACGGGCGGCTCAGTCTCCTGTACATCCAGGCCGGCACCGCCGATGCGGCCCTCCTGCAGGGCTTTGATCAGGGCCGGCTCATCGATCAGGGCACCGCGGCCTGTGTTGATGATGCAGGCGGTAGGCTTCATCATGGCGATGGTCTCCGCATTGATCATATGGCGGGTCTCCGCTGTCAGCGGGCAGTGCAGAGAAATGTAATCACTCTTCTTCAGCAGGGTCTCCAGGGTCACATAGCGCAGATCCTTCTGATCCTCTCTCGGGGAGCGGGTATAGGTGATGACCCGCATGCCCAGGGCCTGACCGATCTTGATGACCTCCTTGCCGATGTTGCCGGCACCCACGACGCCCAACACCTTGCCGTTGAGCTCGGTATGGCTGACCTGCAGGCATTTGGTGAAGTTGCTCCTGTCGCCCCTGGCCAGCATGGCCATCTGGATCTGCATGGATGAAGCCAGATTGAGCATCAGCATCACGGCTGTATGAGCAACTCTCTGTGTGCTGTAGGCCGGAATGTTGCAAAGGGTGATCCCCTTGGCCCTTACCGCGGCCAGATCGATATTGTTATAGCCTGTACCGGCCTCACAGATCAGCTTCACGCTGTCCGGGAACTGAGCGATGATCTCACCGTCCACCGGCATTTCCTTGGTCACGACCACATCGGCTCCCTGGATCCGCTCCAGGATCTGATCCGGCTCACTGACATCGTAGATGATGACCTCATCGTCCAGGACTGACATGTCCAGCAGACCGTCATAATTCATGCGCGCACTATTGAGTACAACTGTTTTTCCCATTTCCCATTACCCCCATATTTCAATCCGACGCCCATCCGCTGCGGCGGCAGGCTATCTTTTATCTGTCGTCATCATCGTCATTGTCATTTTCATCATCATCATCGATGTCCGACATATGGCTGAAAATCTCTCTGTTGGAGACGCGCTTGTCCTCGCGCTCCTTCTCCACGGCCTCAGAGAGCAGCTCCTTGACATAATCCGGATCCTTGACATTGATGATATCAAAATCCTTCATGCTCTTGTCCGCGGAGCAGCAGTGAATGGTACCGACGCCGAAGATTCTCTGTCCCAGAGTACGCCTCATGGAGACATCCATGATCCTGTACAATCTCACCTCATCCTCTGTGCGGGTGAGCACACCACTCTCCACAAAGAAGCGCTCCGAGGTCAGTGTATACGTGGTAAATGACAGCGGCAGGCCGAAAAGGGTCCGCTTTTTATCTGTCCATTTGACATCCTTTTTTTTCATATCCTTTACTCCATTTCCATGCCGCAGCCTGTATAGCTCCAAAGGCTGCGCCATCTGCGGACGCATCCCGCAGCTTTGCTGCAGGCAGGGACCGCTTTGCATGTATTTTTCCACATACAAAGTATACTAAAGTTTTCCTTTTTTGTCCACAGTCTGGGCCATAGAGGCACAAAAAACAAGGATGAAAATCGGCCGGACAGAGAAAATGATCATCGGTGCTCCGGGGCAGCATTCAAAGTCATAAAGGTGTTCCCGGACAAGGAAAATGAAAAGGCAGCCCTTTCAGGGGCTGCCCGGGTATATTTTGAAGTCTTATGAGAAAAGCACAAAACTCATAAGGTTTCTGATCAATATCTGCAGATCTCCATCCCCAGCATATGGCCCAGCATGGTAAGCTCCGCAGAAACATCGCCGTAGATGACGACGAAGTGAGGCTCCCAGCCCTCCAGGACACTCTTCTCCACGATGGCCTTGGACGGTCCCTCTGTCCTTACGACGACAGAGCAGCCATTGAACTGCTTCGGCTTATCCAGAGCTTCGCCGTCCATGATAAAGAAGCGGAAGCTGCCGTCCGGTTTTCTGCCGATACGGAAGACGGTGACCTTGTCGCAGGGCTTACAGCCGAAGTCCAGGGTCGGGCCGATCTTACGGTTGCAGTGGACATCCACCACCGCGCCTGTGGAAGGATGGGCCAGTGAACAGGCCGCGGTACCGCAGTGCCAGTAGGTAATGGTATTCTCCCCCTCGTCCAGGGATACCGGATCACCGAAGAAAACCGGCTGACCGGTCAGCTTCTGACCCAGGTACATGGACAGAGCGCCGTAAGCATCAGACTCACAGGCTGCGGAGACGCCCATATCATTGAGCATGGCCAGGACCGTACAGACCGGTGTGCCGAAGGCGGTGAAGAAATCCGGCCAGCATCTGGAGGACATGGCGCCGATGCCATTGGCCGTCACATATTCCTTATAAGACTTCCAGAGTCTTGCGTAATCCAGCTGATTCTTCGTCGGTGTCTTGTCCATACCGACGGTGACCTTGCAGGTCTCCTCCAGGTAAGGCAGGACCTCCTCGTCGCTGTAGCCCTTGGCCACATCAATGAGTTCTCTGGCCTCGATGGAATCCAGGGTCACACCAAAAGCGCCCAGCATCTCCACATCCAGAGCACGGCCGAAGCCAAAGCCCTGGGGCGTATGACCCACAGAGACCATCTTCAGACTCCTGAGATCCTTTTTCATGACAGCGGCTCTGATCATGGCATGGGTCTTATCAATGACCTCCTGCTCTGTCGGTGCGCCGAACATGTACTCAAAATTGCCGTTTCTGATGGCCATCAGAGTATTGGCTGCGGAATAAGCGCCGGTCAGAGAATTCAGGCGCAGACGGCCGCCGTCAATGACGGGCTCTCTGAGCGTCCATAAAAGGACAGGACAGTCAAAGCGCTTCAGCACGGCGCTGCAGTAGGCCGAATTGGCAAAGGTGATATTCTGCAGGATGATCAGATCCGGATCAATGGTCTCCAGAAAAGCCTCCAGATCCGGGATCGTCAGCAGCATTTTATCGGGATAGACACCGCCGTCTGTCAGAGAACGGATCATTTTGATGGAATTTTCGAACTGGATCTGTGCGCTCTCCAGATGGAAGGTCGGAGCACCGATCGGAATATAGGCTACCTGAAAGTCTTTCATGTTTATACCTTCTTTTTATATCTAAGCTTCCCCGGCCGCGGATACCGCGGCCGGCGGTGTATGGGTCTAAAGACCGGAGGGGTTACGCTTGCTCCCCGCCCAGGCGGCAGGTGACCGCCTTGTGGCAGCCCCGGATCAGCTTCTCCCGCTTTGCTTCATCCATTTCAGGACTGAAGGTATGGGAAAGGGCCCAGTTGGCACGGATCTCTGCCTTATCCTGCCAGTAGCCTACCGCCAGGCCGGCCAGGTAAGCCGCGCCCATGGCTGTAGTCTCGATGCACTGCGGCCGCAGCACGTCGCACTCCAGGATATCGGACTCGAATTGCATCAGAAAATCATTAGCACAGGCGCCGCCGTCCACCCGCAGGCCGGCCAGCTTCATGCCGGCATCCTTTTCCATGGCCTTCAGGATATCATAGACCTGATAAGCCAGGGACTCCAGGGTGGCTCTGATAAAGTGGGCCTTGGTAAAGCCTCTGGTAATGCCGACGACCACACCTCTGGCATACTGATCCCAGTAAGGTGCACCGAGACCTGTAAAGGCCGGTACTACATAGCCGCCTGCCGTATCCGGCACACTTCTGGCATAGGCTTCGGATTCGGAGGCTTTGGTGAAGAGCTGCATGGCATCTCTCAGCCACTGGATCGCCGCGCCGCCGATGAAGACGCTGCCCTCCAGGGCATATTCCACATCGCTGCCGGTGCTGGCGGCAATCGTGGTGATCAGGCCGTTCTGAGAGGTCACTGCCTCATGGCCGGTGTTCATCAGCAGGAAACAGCCGGTGCCGTAGGTATTTTTGGCCATACCCGGCTCGAAGCAGCACTGACCGAAAAGCGCAGACTGCTGGTCTCCGGCTGCGCCGGCGATCGGGATACGGCCGCCGCAGACAGCCTCATCGGTATAGCCGTAAATACAGCTGGAAGGCTTCACCTCCGGCAGCATACAGGCCGGAATATCCAGGGCCGCGAGCAGCTTCTCATCCCAGCAGAGTCTGTGGATATCGTAGATCATGGTCCTGGCCGCATTAGTATAGTCTGTGACATGGACCCTGCCGCCGGTCAGCTTCCAGATCAGCCAGGTATCCACGGTGCCGAAGATCAGCTCGCCCTTTTCAGCCCGCTCCCTGGCGCCGGCCACGTTATCCAGGATCCATTTGATCTTGGTGCCGGAGAAATAAGCGTCCGGCTTAACGCCGCAGGTCGCCTTAATATAGTCTTCATAGCCCTGAGCATTGAGGGCCTCGATCATCGGCGCCGTCCGCCGGCACTGCCAGACGATGGCATTATAGACCGGCTCTCCGGTGACCTTGTCCCAGACGATGGTGGTCTCTCGCTGGTTGGTAATACCGATGGCCGCGATGTCCTCCGCTTTAGCCGAAAGCTTTGCCATAGCCTCCTGCATGGTTTCATGAATGGTATTCCAGATATCCATAGGATCGTGCTCTACCCAGCCCGGCTGCGGAAAATGCTGTGTGAATTCCTTCTGCGCGACGCTGCAGATATTGCCCTGATGGTCAAAAAGAATACATCTGGAGCTGGTGGTGCCCTGATCTAAAGCGATTACATACTGTGCCATAATTTTACCTCCCGGCTTTGCCTGAATTATTTTGATCTATTCAAAACCTCCGCCAAAGGAGGCTCTGATCTCCTCAAACAGCCCGCGATACGGGGAAGCCTTTCTGTAAAAGACCGGTGTATAGCCGATCGGTGCCCCTACGCGCACTGTTCCCGGACCGTACTCTCTGCCGGTCCACAGGTGGATCCAGGTATCCTCCGGCAGGTAGAGCTCGCGCTCCGTCTGCCCCTCCAGGTAAACCGGCGCCACCAGAAGGTCCGGTCCCAGAAGATAAGAGGTCTGGATCACAAAGCACTCAGGATCCTGATCGTAATGCATGAAAAGAGGCCGCTGGACCGGCATACCGCAGCCGGCGCACTCTGCCACCATCGCCTTCAGATAAGGCTTAAGCATCACATGGATCTGAGTCTGTCTCGCAAAGACCGCCATGGCCTCTGCGTCATCATAATACTGAAAATTGGCCGCCGGCCTGTTGCTCTCATGTGTACGCATGACCGGTGTGAAGATATTCATATCCGCCCAGCGAAGGAACAGTTCCTTGCTGCGGCAGTTGTCATAGAGGGACGTGTAGCCGCCGATATCGCTGTGGGTAATACCGCAGCCGCTGATTCCTGCGCTCAGGGCCGCCGGAATGACGGAAGCCAGACCATCGTGGATGCTGAAATCCACCGACTGATCGCCGGCCCAGAGCAGGGTACAGTACTTCTGACTGCCGGTGCCGCCGGCTCTCATAAAGTAGACGATCTCTCCCAGCTTCCCGGTCTCCTCCAGGGCTTCGTAATTGCAGCGGGCCCAGAGAGCCGGCCAATGGTTGTGCATGGTCATGGCCGAGCCGTTAGCCAGCACACTGTCCGCAGGCAGGTACTCACCGAAATCCGCCATCCAGCCGTCCAGTCCGAAATCGATCAGATTTTTCTTGATGAGTTCCTTGAACCAGTGAAAGGCCTCCGGATTGGTCAGATCCACACCGCCGCAGTAAAACTCACCGAAATCGATCAGGCAGGTCTTTCCGTCTGCGCCCTTGCAGTAGTAGCCCTTCTCCTCGCCCTCCTGAAAGGACAGACCGTCGTTGACCAGATAGGGATTGATATAGCCCAGGAAACGGATGCCCCGCGCTTTAAGCTCAGCCATCTTTTCCGGAAGCTGCGGATAACGCTGCTCGTTCCACCGCCAGTCCCACTGCAGCCGGTCGCCAAAGGAGGTCACTCTCTTGCCCTCCCAGTCCTGACACCAAACGCCGCAGACGGGAATCCCTGCCGCCAGCGTCTTCTCTGTCAGAGCCATGGTCCGCTCCGTCCCGCCCTGCAGGCCGATGATCACGCCATTGTAGATCCAGTCCGGCAGCGGCTGGGGCCGTCCAAGCCTCGCCGTCAGCTTTTCTTCCAGCTGCGGGAAGGTCTTTGCCGTCTCCATATAGATGGCCGCCGGCACCTCCCAGAGCTGGAGCTCATGAAAATCCTCATGACTGAAATCAAAAATACCGTAGGCTGTGGAGTCTGTATGCAGATAATATTTCTCTGAGGAAATAAAGGTCGGCTGCGGGAAATTGGTATTGTAATAATCACCGCCCGACATGGAATCCCGGTCGCACTGGAAGGTGATGTAGGTGGACTTATCCCTGCCCACACCGGGCTCTGAGGTCCAAAGTGGGAAATCTCTGCCTCTCAGATCAAAATAGGAGAACTGCTCTCCCAAGCCGTAACAGTGCTCTTCCCGTACTGCTCTGACTCTGAGCCAGAAGCGGTTATAGTCACTGCCTGTCTGTTTAAAATACAGGGAAAGACTATGCTCTCCCATCACGGCCCGCACCTCGAGCACATCCTCAAAGGAAATGCGGATCTCCTCCGGCATCTCTGTGATCCCGGTGACAGATAATGGCCGCCGCTCGGTCAGGTAATCATCTATTTTAAAATTGCCCCGGTACATCAGGATCTTTTCCTGCCCCCGGCCGACATAGATCATGGGGCAGGTCCGGCTGCTTTCCAGCAGAATCTTCGCTCCGTCACATATTCTGAACCCGTCTGCAAGTCTTACGAGCTTCATGAACACGCCTCCAATAATAACATAATAACACAAAACATGAAGCAGGCTGCACCAATTCAGGCAAAAGATGCAGCCCGCGTTTCATTTGAACTTTAAATCATTAACCCTTGACAGCACCGGCGGTCAGACCGGCGATGATCTGCTCCTGGAAGATCATATAGATAACGATACTCGGTATGATCGCGATCACGATAGCTGCATACATAGATACATAGTCTGTCGAGAACTGATTGGTGAAGTAACGAATACCGATCTGGATGGTCTTGGTAGCCGGAGAGGACGTCAGCAGGTTGGCATAGACGAACTCATTCCAGCAGGTCAGGAAGGTGAAGGTCGCTGCGGTAACGATACCGGTCTTGGTCAGCGGCAGGACCAGCTTGATGAAACGGCCGTAGAAGCCGCAGCCATCAATATAGGCCGCTTCCTCGATCTCTTTGGGGAAGTCATCCATAAAGCCTCTGATAATGGTAATGGCCAAAGGCAGATTGACGGATGCGTAGAGAATTCTCAGAGCCCACAGAGAATCCAGCAGACCGATTTTACTGAAGATGGTAAAGTACGGCACCATCATGGCATTTAAGGGGACCATGATACCTGCGGCGAACATGGTGAAGATCACCTCACGTCCCTTGAATTCAAAACGGGACATGGCATAGGAAGCCATACAGGCTACCAGGGCATTGAGGAAGGTCGCGATGAAAGCAACTGTGATAGAGTTGATGATCATGCGGCCCAGGTTGGCAGAGCTCCAGGCATTGATATAGTTGATGATCTGAGGGACTGCCGGGATACTGAAGGGGCTGGCAATATATTCCTTGTTGGTCTTTAAGGAAGTGATAAAGAGCCAGATCAGCGGGAACAGAGTATAAAAAGCAAAGAAAATAAGCAGAAACCACTTGCCGATCTTCTGAAGCGTACGGACAGCCGGGGAGGTTTCTTTGATCTGATTGATCGTGCCTTTATTATCTGACATGATAGCTGCCTCCTTAACTGTGTTTCTTGCTGATCTTCGCAAAGATGGTTCTGATAGCGACAATGACAACGGCACCGACAATGATCAGGGCTACAGATGAAGCATTGGCCAGACCGTATTTATTATTTCTCATCTGGTTGTACAGATAGAGGACGACCACGGATGTCCTGTTGGAAGGACCGCCGTTGGTCAGCATGTAAATCTGCTCAAAGGTACGCAGACCGAAGACAGCAGCCAGGGTGACACAGGTCTGAATAGAACCCAGGATCAATGGCAGCGTAATATAAAGGTCTACCTGAATCGGAGTAGCGCCGTCGATCTTGGCCGCCTCATAGTAATCCTCGGACACGTTAGTGATACCGGCCATGATAATGGTCATATAGTAACCGATATAGAACAGGCCATAGACCAGGACGCAGATGAAGGCTGTCTTGGGATTACCCAGCCAGTTATTGGCCAGATCCCCCAGACCGATCATCTCCAGGAAACCATTTAAGAGACCATACTCACTATTATAGACCGCGGACCACATGGCAGCCAGGGCCACACCGGAAATAACCTGCGGCAGGAAATAGACAGTCCTGAAGAACTTCCAGCATTTAGGCTTCTTAGAAAGGATCAGGGCCATGATCGTGGCCAGGGATACCTGGACGATAACAGAAGTGACAGCCCAGATAACATTATTACGGATACTGCGCCAGAAGACCTGATCGGAAAAGATCTTGGCATAGTTGCCAAGGCCGGTAAAGGTCGGGGCAGAGATACCGTTCCAGTCAAAGAAGGACATGACTGCTACATAACAGATTGGGAACAGGAAAAAGGCAAGGAACAGGAAGACTGCCGGTACCAGGAAGATCAGGATACCAAACTTCTGTTCTTTACTGTGACTCATACATTAACCTCCTCTCTCTTCTAAAAAAGCCGGTGGCCGGAGCCACCGACTTTGTATTCATTCAGATTTTAAAGATGAAATCCGAAAGGATTATTCAAGGTTATCAGCCTGCAGGTTTGCAACGAACTCCTCAGGAGTGATATCGCCTACCAGTAAGGACTCAAGCTGTGGGCTGAAGTCATTGGCTGCTGTTGTGGAAACACCGTTCTCGAAGGAGGAGATCAGGACATCAGCGCCATCTCTTAAAGCAACGATCTCGTTGATGTAGGCATTGTCAACATCATTGGTCTTGCATACGAATACGGAACCGGAGGAATTGGAGAGCTCTGTCAGACGATCAGCATCTGTGATCCAGCTCATAAATGCCTCAATACCGGCCTGCTTTGCAGGATCATCTGTAGCACCGGCCATAACATAAGCCTGTGTATACTGAACGATGGAGTTGCCCGGGCCATAGCCGAACTGCAGGTTGTCATAGATGCCCTCAGCGGCATTTGCCTCGATATTGGAAAGGATCCATGTACCGTTGGTGTAAACAGCTGTCTCGGAATTGAAGAAGTGGCTGTTAACTGTCGCTGCATCTGCGCCGATGGCATCGGATAATGCGTAGCCGTAAAGGTTCTGAAGCTCCTCAGCTGCCTTTACGAAGCCCTCTGTATCCCACTCGTCTGCTGTGAAAGCGTCCGCGCCGACATTCTCACCCAGCAGGAAGGAGTACCACAGCATGGAGGTCCATGCATTGTTGGCTGTCATGTAGCTCAGCGGGTGCTCAACACCGGACTCAACCAGAGCATCCAGGACTGCAACGAACTCATCATATGTGGTCGGAAGGCTCTCAACACCTGCTGCGGAAAGCAGCTCGCCGTTATAGATAGCAGGAATGATGGCCGCCTCCCAAGGCATAGCATAATTTGCGCCGTCGATCTGAGCATTGGCGATAACACCGTCGCTGTACTTAGCAGCCATCTCATCGGAAGCAAGGAAATCTGTCAGATCCATGATCTTGCCGGAGGAAGCATAGAGCTCTACGTCAGCCATGGTCTTTACAGAGAAGAGATCCGGTGCATTACCGGTAGAAATGGTCGTTCTGATATAATCTGAATAAGCGTCATAGTCTGTATACTCGCTGATGTTGATATGATACTGGTCTGCATACTCCTCATTGAAGGCATCGACCATCTGACCGAAGACCTCAGCCTTACCATCTGTGCCGACCCAGATACATGGGAACTCGAGCTCGATGACGCCCTCAGAGGAGGTGGCTGCGCCTGTCTCATCTGCTGTTGTGGTGGTAGTGTTAGTGGATGAGATGTAGCTGCCGAATGCGGTCATGCCGACAGCCAAGGCTGCAACTAAAAGTGCTTCTGCTGTTTTTTTTAACCACTTTTTATTAGAAAACTCATTCTCCTTTTTCTAAAAGATTTAACAAGTAACACACGCCTCGGGACTTTCCCATAAAAAGCCCCGCTTTCGGATTAATTATATAACAGACTTAATTAAATGTAAAGATTAATTGTGCATTTTATACTTTTGTTTTTATTTTAAAACCTTTTTTATTGTCATATTGTCCGTAGTCAAAGACAGTTTTTTAATTATACTTATGACCGAAGGCGATTTTATTCTTTTTATTAATTAAGTCGATTAATCACGTCATTTGGCGGCCCTGCCTTATTGATTTATTCCTTTTTTTCTGTTAAAGTCATTAGGTAGGCAGCCGTCCGGCCTATCGGCCGGCTGCGTCCCTGACAACTTTGTATATGAGGCTTCCGGGCAGAAAGGGAAATCATGACTTCATCCAACGGCATCAACATGCTCGATGTCAAAAAAAACAACCGCAGCTCTCTGCTGCATCTGGTCTACCACTCCGACGGTATCTCCCGCAAGGCTATTGCCGCAAGGCTGGGCCTGACGCCCGCCGCCATTACGCTGATCGTCAATGACATGCTGGCTGAAGGGCTGCTCGCGGAGACGCAAATGGGCACAGGGCCCGTCAAAAAAGGCCGCAAGGAGGTCGCTCTGACCATCCCAAAATCCGCCTATGCCGTCATCGGTGTCTATATTTCCCAGCGACGCTACCGCATTACCTGCATGGATCTGGCCATGCATGAGCTGTTTTCCTGTATGACCTTTACTGCCGATTTTCATCGCAATACGGAGGCGCTTCTGGCTGCCATTGCCGAGGATATCCGGATACAGCTTGAAAACAGAAAAATCGCCGACAATTACCATCTGATCGGTATGGGGGTCAGCACCCACGGCATTGTGGATACTGTCCGCGGCATCAGTATCAATTCCTATCATATTCTGGACAGCAATACCCCTATCGCAGATTATTTTCAGAATATCTTCCATATCCCGGTACTGCTGATGAATAACATCTGTGCCCTGACCCACGCGGAAAATTTCCTCTCCGCCTCTACTGAAGCGGAAGAAAATATCCTGCTGATCAAATACGGTCCCGGTGTCGGCGCGGCCCAGGCTCTGGGTCCGGCCGCAGCCCCCGCCATCCGTGACATCCAGATCGGCCATATGATCGTGGATCCCTGCGGCGCGGCCTGCCCCTGCGGCAGCAACGGCTGTCTGGAGACCATCGTCAGCTACGACGCCATCGAGCACACCCTGCACCATGTCATCAACCGCCATAACGCCCCGGCGCTCTGGGAGTTCTGCGGCGGCGATGCCAACCGCATCAATCTGGAAATGATCCTCCGGGCCTATTCCGCCGGCGACAGTATCGTAGAGCGGATGTATGACCGGGTCATCATGTACCTGGGGCTGGCTGTCAATAATGCCTCCCGCCTCTTTTCCCCTAAAAAGATCATCCTCTACGGCCAATCTTTTGACAATGAACACTTCAGGCAGAGCTTTTTCCGGGAGCTGACCGGCAAATACCAGATCTCAGACGTCTCTATCAGCCAGTTCAACCTCAAGCTGGATGTGCAGGCCCCGGCCACGGCGGCCATCTCCGCCTTCCTGGACAACGGCGGCTATATCCCCACGGCAGACGTGCCGCAGGAGCAGGCATAATTTTCCGGGGCAAAGTACCGGACCAACCAAAAAGACCCCGGGTCGGATGATATCATCCGACCCGGGGTCTTTTTGACATAGAGAGACCGGGAAGCCCGGTCTGCTCCGGAGCCGATGACACGGCCTATACAATGGCCAGCACGCCTGAAATCACCAGAAGGACGTAGGTGATCCGCAGGAAGACCTGCTGGTCGATCTTTTTGACCAGCTTGCTGCCGATCCAGGTCCCTATAAAGACCGGAATCAGGCCGGCGGCCAGCAGGAAGAGCACATGGGAGTTGAGATAGCCGTGGGACATCTGGACACCGGTGATATAAAAGCCCACCGTCACCCAGATCATGGCCATGGTCGCCCGGAACTCTTCCTTATCCTTCAGCGCATGGGTAGCGTAAACCACCAGCAGGGCGCCGCCGGAGGAGAACATGCCGTGGATAATGCCCGCCGCCAGGATGACGACGACATAGACCCAGGCTGGCAGCGCCTGCTCTGTTTTCGTCGGGGACATGCTGCCCTTCAGCTTGATCACCGCGATAATGATGATCAGAATGCCGTAAAAAATGAGCAGCATATTCATGGGGAAGACCTCATAGATCTTCATGCCCACAGCCATACCGATGACCATGAGCACCAGCATCCTGAGGAATTCCCGCCAGTTGATATGCTTCCAGCCTGTGATCACGATCAGAGCACAGGAGATCTGGGCTACCAGGGTCAGCAGGATCTTGGCCTCATCCGGCCCGATCAGCTTGATGGTGGGCGGCATAGCCAGGAGAGTCCCCGCAAATCCGGTAATAGCCTGGATCGTGTTGGTCACAAACAAGATAATTAATACCAGTATATTGGAAAGCATTAAATCATGTAGCCTCTGATCAGCTTGCACAGATCATCATAGCCGGCCACGAAGGTGGTCAGAGTATCTCTGAAGCCGCCGTATTTCTCAAATTCCTCAGGCTTCATGGCATCGGCCTCAAAGGACTTATGGAACTCGGAGATCTTGTTCAGCTCCTTCATATATTTCTTCGGAACCGGATCATCGATCCTGCTCTTGACCTTGATATCGCAGGCATTGAGGCGCTTATGCCAGCTGTAGTTGATGGTCTGGGCCAGATCGCCGCCGATCAGCTGAGACCAGTGATAGTGATTACGGTTGGCCGCGGACAGCAGACGGGTGGTATAGCCCTTCTCCTGATAGATGCGGTAGGCTTCCTTGATGACAGCGACGCCGCCCCACTCCAGGGCCTCCGGATCGATGACCAGGCCTTCCTGTGTGACATACTTCTTCAGCCAGTCATCGGTACGGCCGATCATCAGGGTGCAGACGGGGCCCATAGTCTCTGTCGGCAGGCCCTCGGCTCTTCTTCTGGCCAGGCCTCTCTCGACAGCCTCAGCCACAGCCACAGCTTGAGCGACCGTAAAGGAAACCGTCGCATTGATGCTGGCACCGCGGTAGGTGACCTCTTCCATCGCCTTGATACCTGCGGCGGAGGCCGGCATCTTGATCATCATATTTTCACCGAGGCTGTTGAGGACCATGGCCTGCTCTACCATCTTCTCGGTACTTCTGTAATATTTGGCATTGGTCTGGATGGACAGACGGCCCTTCTTGCCCTTGAACTGCTCATAGACCGGCAGCAGCTTTTTGGAGCGGAGGGCACCGACCTCATGGATCAGGGCCCAGGCGATCTCATCCTCTGTGGCCTCCGGCATCTCTTCGATCAGGCCCTTGATGCGGGGCTCCCAGATCTCCATCTCGTTCTTGATGACATTGCCGACGATGATCGGATTGCTGGTCGCGCCGACAATGCCTCTCTCAAGGCCGTAGTTTAACTCTTCCTCACCGCAGGAATCCATCCAGATATCTGTCATCGGGAAGTTCACTGCGCACTCATGTAATTTGCCTAAAAATTCAGCCATTGTATTTTCCTCCCGCCGCACACATGGCGGCTCTTTTTTTCACTGGGGCACCGATCCCGCAGACCGGCGCCCCATCTGACAAGCAGTATCTCCTGATCCCTGCGGAATTATTTAGCGGTACCATCCCAGGCATCCCTGAAAATGCCCAGACCATAGGTGGTGAAAGGATGCTCAAAGCTCTTCTTGTAGACATCCAGGCCTGCGGTCACGATATCGGCGCCGATGGCGGCGAAATCACCGATCTGACGGCCGTTTCTGACAGCGGCGACGATGATCTCTGTGTCATAACCATAGTTATTGTAGATGTCGATGATATCGGAAATGTAATCACCCGGATCACCGCTCTCTTCCTTCCAGCCGACAAACGGGGAAACAAATTTTGCGCCCAGCTTGGCAACAGGAATCGCCTGAGACGGAGAGAAGACCAGGGTCACATTGGTACGGATCCCCATCTTCTCCAGCTTTCTGGCCGCGATCAGGCCCTGCTCACAGCAGGGGATCTTGATGACATAGTTATTGGAATAGGAAGAAACCTCCTTGGCGGCCTCCACGATATCCTCCCACTTGTCCAGATGAGGATTGATCTCAAAGGATACCGGGAACTTCCGGGTGCCCTCTTCTCTGTCGGCACCCTCCAGGCCCTTTTCCTTCAGCCAGGCTGCGATGTCCACGACACACTGCATGAATGGCTTGCCGCTGTTTTTGATATGCTTGGGATTGGTGGTGACACCATCAATGCCGTACATCTCGTAGGCGTAATCGATCTCGTCTAATTTAGCGCTGTCTAAAAAATATTTCATTGCTCATTTCCTCCTTTGGATATGTAAAAGCCGCGGCGATCGCCCTTACGGCCATAAGCATTTTATTTACCGTAGATCTGTGCCTCGGTCTCCTGTACCGACGCAAAGGCCTTCACAAGGTTCTTCTGTCTCCAGTCCTCCAGGCCCTGCAGGAACTCTGTGTTCAGGAACTCATTGACCAGCGCGATGCCGGCCTCCGGGGCCAGGAACCAGCCGCCCATGGTCAGGACATTGGCATTGTTGATGGCTCTGGCGTAATGCGCCGCGGAAAGGGTCTGGCACTTGGCCGCATAGACACCCTGGAACTTGTTGGCCACGATGCACATGCCCTCACCGGTACCGCAGATCAGGATACCCCGCTCGTACTCACCCTTTGAGATCTTCTCAGCCAGGATCGGGGCGACGATGAAGTAGCCCTTGGGCTGCTCAGGATCTGTGGTGCCGCAGTCCTCTACCTCATAACCCAGTGAGATCAGATGGGCCTTGACTGCTTCCTTTAATGTATAACCGGACTTATCGGATCCGATGATGATCTTTTTCATGCTGGTAAACCCCCAATATTTTATCTTATTTCATGGCGATGGCTGCCTTGGCCGCCGCAATAATCTCCTTATCTGTCAGGCCGTATTTCTCCTGCAGGAAAGGTGTAAAGCCGACTTCACCGAAGTGATCCCTGACGCCCACTCGCTTCACCGGTACCGGCAGCTGCTCAGAGAGCAGCTCACAGACAGCGCCGCCCAGACCATTCAGAATGGAACCGTTCTCAGCGGTCACAGCGCAGCCGGTCTTCCTGCCGCTGGCCAGGACCATCTCCTCATCCAGAGGCTTGATGGTATGGATGTTGATGATCTCGGCATGGATGCCCTCAGCAGCCAGAGCCTCGCCGGCCTTAATGGCCTCAGCCACCATAATGCCGCTGGCAATGATGGTCACATCGCTGCCCGGACGGATCATGGTACCCTTGCCCAAGGTAAACTCATCGCTGTCATCGAAGACCTGTACGGCATTTCTGCGGAGCAGGCGGATATAGACCGGACCCTCATGATCCAGGATCTGCGGCATGATCTTTTTCAGCTGAGCACTATCCACAGGCTCATAGATGACCATGCCCGGGATATTTCTCATGATAGCCACATCCTCCATACTCATATGGGTGCCGCCGTTGAGCTCAGCGGTCACGCCCGGGTCGGAGCCCATCAGTTTGACATTCAGGCCGGCGTAAGCTACGCTCAGGGTCACCTGGTCACAGCAGCGTCTGGAAGCAAAGGCCGTAAAGGTATGGGTGAAAGGAATCTTGCCCATCGCGTTCATACCGGCGGCCACGCCCACCATATTGGCCTCAGCGATGCCGACATTGACCAGTCTGTCCGGGTATGCGGCCTTAAATCTCGGTGTGCCGGCGGCCTTGGAAAGATCTGCCTCGAGGAGTACAATGCGTTCGTCCTTTGCCGCAGCCTCGATCAGCCAGTCTACATAGGTTTCTCTCAGCCAGCGGTCCTCTTTTACAAGTGTATTCACCATTGCTTATGCCTCCTCCTCTTCGATCAGGGCGATGGCCTTTTTCCAGGTCTCCTCATCGATATTCATATTGTGGGAAGCGACCATATTCTCACAGAAATAGCCGCCCTTACCCTTGATAGTATCCAAAATGATCATGGATGGCTTGCCCTTGATCTTTTTCGCATTGTCGATAGCATGGGCGATGGCCTCACAGTCATGGCCATCGACGGTCTGGACATGCCAGCCAAAGGCTTTCCACTTATCCTCCAGAGGATAAAGGCCGTTGACATCCTCGATGAAGCCGTCCAGCTGCATCTTATTGTAATCGGTAAAGGCAATGAAATTGTCCAGGCCTCTGCTGCCGGCCAGCATAGCGGCCTCCCAGATCTGGCCCTCCTGGGACTCACCGTCACCGATAATGGCATAAATATAGAGGTCTCTCTGATCCATCTTGCCGGCAACCGCCATACCGCAGGCTGCGGAAAAGCCCTGGCCCAGGGAGCCGGTAGACATATCGATACCTGTGGTCAGCTTCATATCGCAGTGGCTGGGCAGATGGGTGTTGGGACGGTTCAGGGTATCCAGCTGCTCTACCGGGATAAAACCCTTCAGGGCCAAAGTCGCATAGACGGCCGGGCCGCCGTGGCCCTTGGACAGGATAAAACGATCTCTGTCCTCCCATTTCGGGTTGGCAGGATCGACCTTCATGGCATCAAAATACAGGACCGAAAGGACCTCGCACAGAGAAAGGGCACCGCCGATATGGCCCACACCCAGCTTGCCGATGGTCTGGATGGTCAGCTTTCTGATCTCGGTGGCCTTTGCCTGAAGCATGTCATATTTGTTCATTTCACATGTCTCCTTATTCTATGTGTCAAATTGTTTTTTAATGTACCGAAGCCGTAAAGGTATCAAATGCGTACCACGGCCTCTTGCGGGCAAATGTGCGCTATTTTCCGACTTTAGCGGCTCGCAGGAACATGGGCACGGAATGGGGCAGGAATCCCGCACAGCCGGCACCTTTTTAGAGGATGGATTTCAGCAGGGCATAGACGGTCTCCTCATTCATGACCGCCGGTGTCAGCTGGATAATAGCCGCACCCAGACCCACCTTGGTGATGTGCTCAAGGTCTGATTCCTTCACGCCGATCTGATGGAGTCTGACAGGCATATTCATGCTGACCATCAGGGCCTCCACTGCCTCTGCCAGCGCCATGCCGTCCGCATAACCCAGATAATTGGCCAGGGCGGTCATCTTGGCCTGACGCTCGCCGCCGCTGCAAAGTCTGATAAAGGCCGGCAGGGTGATAGAGCAGGCTGTACCGTGGCTGGCGCCGAACTCAGTGGTCAGCGGGAAGCTGATGGCGTGAATACCGGTCGTCCTGGTCTGGCTGAAGGAGATGCCGGCGATCAGGGCCGCCAGGATCATGTTGCCTCTGGCGGTGATATCGGTCGGACAATCGTAAGCCTTTTTGATATTCTCCATGATCATCTTCAGGGCGCCGAGAGAAAGCATATCGCAGATCGGCAGGGATTCCTTATTCCAATAAGCCTCAATGGCGTGGCAGAAGGCGTCCATACCGGTGGAAGCGGTCACAGCCGCCGGCAAAGTGTAGGTCAGCTCGCCGTCAATGATAGCCATATCCGGCCAAAACTGCTGATTGACCATAGGCATCTTGATGCCCACCTTGCGATTAGTAAAGACGCCGACATTGGTCACTTCACTGCCGGTACCGGCTGTGGTCGGCACACAGATCAGCATGGTCTCGCGCTTTGTCAGCACCCGGGTGCCGCCGGCGTAATAATCATAAATGCTGCCCTCATTGGTGGTCAGGCAGGAAACGATCTTGGAAACATCCATCGAGCTGCCGCCGCCCAGACCGACGACACAATCGGCTTTGATCTCACGGGCCAGTGCCGCCGCCTCATCTACGCTCTCGCAGGAGGGATTGGGCTCAATGCCGTAGAAGTAGGCTACCTTTTTGCCGGTCATGCACTCGCCCAGCATCTGCGCGGTGCCATTCTGATAAAGGAAGGGATCGGAAATGATAAGTACATTCTCACCCTCGATGTAATCCGCGGCCTTTTTAGCCACGCCGGCACCGAAGACCACCTTCGTCGGCATACAATACGTAAACTGATTGTCCATAAATTTCACTCCTTATCCGGTCTGTGCGCTCTCCCGGACAGATATCCGTCACCGGAGGGCCAGAGCCTGTGATATGGTTTTCACATTGTTATCTACATTAAATTATAGAACCCGCCTCCCTCAATGTCAACGATTTGATTAAGTTTTTTAATTTAATAGCTTTTTATTTATGCACATTCACTATGCCATCTTCACATATCTTAGCCTAAAGCCGCCTTTTTTCTTGCACAAACCGCACAATATGTTATAATGAACAGTAGCAGTTATCCTGCCTGTCCAATAT
>R11__coassemble_800_pt1 | contig 19336 bp, 8 predicted proteins | sample R11__metabat2_low_PE_030 | metagenome-assembled genome bin R11 | reverse complement strand
TTGCGGACCTGCGCTACCGGCGCTTCCGCAGATATTACGACCATCCGGCAGCCTGCGGACCGGCGCTTTTGCCGATATTGAGACCATCCGACAGTGGGATGCCTTGCTGCGGTCCGCCGCATGATTGACGGAATGCCCGTCAGATTGTCCCCGGCAGGATATGCCGGGGACTTTTCCTGCCTGATCCGGCTGAACACGGCATCTGAAGCTTACTTTTTACTACTAAAATCCTCCCGGAGATGATATGATAATAGCTGACACAGCGATCTTTAAGAAGCCTTGAATCCGTGAAGGCGGTACCCTCAGGGCTTATGATGAAATATTGCAATGGAAAGGGAGATCATCATGTACAGGGACGGACTTATAGAGGTAGCACAGTGCGGGGATGCGCCGATCGCCATCCTCCCCGGAATGGCCAACAGACACGGCCTGATCGCCGGCGCGACAGGCACCGGCAAGACGACGACAGTTATTGCTATGGCGGAGGCCTTTTCCCAGGCCGGCGTACCGGTCTTTCTGCCGGATGTCAAGGGAGATATCGCCGGTATCAGCCACAGCCTGCCGGTGACCTTCTGGGATATTTACGGAGATCCGGAGGATCCTTATCAGGGCCTGCCACTCAGAACCACCATTTCCGAGATGGGTCCCACCCTGCTGGCCAGGATGCTGGATCTGACCCGGGTGCAGGAGGATATCCTGACCATTATCTTCAAGATTGCCGATGATGAGGGCCTGCTCCTCATCGACACCAAGGACCTGCGGGCCATGCTGGGCTATGTGGCCGAGCATGCCAAGGACTACAGCGACGATTACGGCAACATGAGCAAGCAGAGCATCAATGTCATCCAGAGGGGCATCGTGGCCCTGGAGGATGCCGGCGGAGACCGTTTCTTCGGTGAGCCGGCCCTGGATATCCGGGACTGGTTCCGGACGGTGACCGGCGAGGATGGGATCGCCCGGGGCATGGTCAATATCCTGGACGGCAGCGATGTCATCAAAAATCCCAAGCTCTATGTGACCTTCATGCTCTGGATGCTGTCCGAGCTTTTTGAGATTCTGCCGGAGGTCGGCGATCTGGCCAAGCCCAGACTGGTCTTCTTCTTTGACGAAGCCCATCTCCTGATGGACATTGCCTCCAAGCCTCTGCTGCAGAAGCTGGAGCAGATGGTCAAGCTGATCCGTTCCAAGGGCATCGGCATTTATTTCATCACCCAGAGTCCTAAGGACATTCCGGATGGAATCCTTAATCAGCTGGGCAATAAGGTCCAGCATGCCCTGCATGCCTATACCCCCAATGAGCAGAAGGCCATCAAGGCCGTGGCTGATTCCTTCAGAAACAATCCGGATTTTGATATCAAGGCCACGGTCCAGGAGCTGGGCATTGGCGAGGCCCTGATCTCCTTTATCCAGGCGGACGGCACCCCTGCCGTGGTACAGAGGGCCAAAGTCATGCTGCCCGAGGCTCAGGCCGGTGCGATCGATGCCGCGGACCGTCAGCAGCAGATCAATGCCTGTGAAATGTATCTGAAGTACGGCGGAGATATGATCGACAGGGATTCCGCCTACGAATTCCTCAACCGCAAGTCCATCGCCGCCGCCCAGGCCCAGGAAGAGGCCGAGGCGGAGAAGCAGCGTCAGAAAGAGGCGGAAGCAGCCGAGAAGCAGCGTCAGAAGGAAGCGGAGGCTGCCGAAAAGCAGCGCCTTAAGGAGGAAGCCGCGGCGGAGAAGCAGCGGCAGAAGGAGCAGGAAAGAGCTGAAAGAGAGGCCGAAAAGCAGCGCCAGAAGGCGGCCCAGGCCCGGGCCAATGCCGGCAAAAAGCTGATCAGCAGCACCGCCAGGACCGCCGGCGGCACCATCGGCCGGGAACTGGGCAATACCATGGGCAGTACCATCGGCGGCAGCTTCGGCAAAAAGCTGGGCGGCAACGTGGGTGCCAGCATCGGCAGAGGTCTTTTCGGCAATCTCTTCGGGAAATAAGCAAAAGACATGCCTTTTGATATGCCTTTTAAAGAAGGCTGTCCGGACTTGGGAAGCCTCATTCTCAAAAAATCCGGAAGGCCGAAAACGAAAAGGGGGAGATATCTATGCGTCAGGGGACGATGCTGAATTTATATCCGGACAGCCTGGGCTCCAGCCTGTCGGAGGCGGTCACCGTGCTTTCCATGCCGGAGCTTCAGGATGCTTTTCAGTCCATTTATCTGCTGCCATCGGTCTTTAATTCCGATATTGACCGGGGCTATTCCATTATTTCCTATGATCTGGCCCGGAGCGTGGCCCGGGAGGAGGACTTTGCGGCCCTCCGGGAGATGGGCTATGACATGGTCTTTGATTTTATCCTGAATCACCTGTCGGTCCTGTCTCCCCAGTTCCGGGATATCCTTAAAAACGGCGATGCCTCGCCCTACAGGGATTTTTTCATTGACTGGAATAAGTTCTGGGAGGGGTGCGGTCAGCCGGATGAGGATGGCGTGATCATCCCGGATCCGGACATGTACCGGGATGCCAGCCGTAGAAAGGAAAGCCTGCCCATCCTGATGGTCCGCTTCCCGGACGGCCGGGAGGTTCCCTACTGGAATACCTTTTTCCAGAAGGTCAGCTATCAGAGGGTGGATCAGTTTGATCTGCTGGACATCGCAGGGGGCCGGTATGACCGGGCCTGCGCCCTGGCCGCCCATGTGAACCGGTGCCTGGAGGCCGGTCAGACGCCGGCGGCCATGGACTGGACCGGCTATGAGGACTGTGCCGGTGAGACCAGGGATCTTCTGGAGAGCCGGCGGCGGTATCTGGGGCAGATGGATGTCAACCTTAAAAATCCTATGGTCTGGGAATGGTTTGACCGGGTGATGAAGCGGCTGGCAGGCCTGGGCGCTTCCATGATCCGCCTGGATGCGGTCTTCTGCCTTTTAAAGGCGCCGGGCAAGGCCTACGATGCCGGCAGTCCCGAGTCCTGGGAGCTCCTGGACCGGCTGGGTAAGATGGCGGCGGTCTATGGGATGGACGTGCTGCCGGAGCACCATACGGCCTATAAGACCCTGGCCCACCGTCAGCAGTGGCAGATGGGCTACGCCTGCTATGATTATTTCCTGCCCCTGCTTCTGATCCATGCCACGGAAAAGGGTGAGTCCCGGTGGGTCTATAGGTGGGCCCGGGAGCAGATCGATGCCGGGGTCCGCAGCATCAATATGCTGGGCTGCCATGACGGTATTCCCCTGCGGGATCCCAGAGGCGCCCTGCCGGATGAATGCGTAGACGAGCTGGAGGAGATTCTGGTCTCCCGGGGCGGCCGCCGCAAATGTGTCCGCAATGATCAGACCGCCGAGGTCTACCAGATGGACATCGCCTACTATTCGGCCATGGACTGTGATGACCGGCGCATGACCCTGGCCCGGGCGGTACAGCTCTTCATGCCCGGCAAGCCTCAGATCTGGTATCAGGACCTGCTGGCCGGGGCCAATGATCTGGAGGTTTTCGATCGGGTCCCCGACGCGGATAACCGGGAGATCAACCGGCATAACTATACCATAGAGGAGGTCCGGGAGCACCTTAAGCGGCCCGTGGTCCGGGAGCAGATCCGCCTGATGCGGCTGCGCAATACCCACCCGGCCTTTACGGAAAAGGCTGGGATCAGCGCAGAGCAGCCGGATGCGCACCGCCTGGTCCTGACCTGGAGAGACGGCGGCCATCAGATCAGCCTTGAGGCTGATTTTGCGGCCCTGGAGTATCAGATTTTTACATAGAGAATCGTCTATGAGGCCTTTGACCTCTCTATGGCATATGAAACAATACGCATGGCTCCGCTCTTTACGCTTTAGCCATCCTGAGAACATTCGGATTCCATGGGACCCTTATTGCTTCATATAAAAGATCCGAAGCCTGCATTTTGCATCGCAGGTTTCGGATCTTTTTATATCCCTATCTTTGCTGCTGCCTTCCGATATCTGATGGGAGGGCGGTGAGCTTATGTCTATGGGTGTCAGCTGTCCCCGGGCAGATCCCGGACCTGTCCGGGGAGACCCGGTAGAAATCGCTGTTGCTAGCGATGCACTCCGCAGATCCCGGACCTACCCGGGGAGACCGCCCGGGCCTATGGGCAGCAGGCGGTCTCCGGAGGGACCGGTTTTATTCCTCCGTAATGGTGGAGACGCTGATGGTGAGCTCCTCCAGTACATCCAAGAGGACACGGACGGTGTCCAGGGAGGTAAAGATGTTGACATTATTTTCGGTCGCGCACTGGCGGATGGCATGGCCGTCACCGTAGTGGATACCGGAGAGGATGGCTCTGGTATTGATGACATAGGTGACATAGCCGGCCCGGATGGAATCCAGCACCTCCGTGCTGCCCTCGCTGGGCTTTCTGCGGGTCCTGGTGCGGATGCCGTGCTCTCTCAGCACCTGGGCGGTCAGGGTGGTCGCCTCGATATTAAAGCCCAGATTGTAGAAACGGCGGATCAGCGGGATGGATTCTTCCTTGTCCTCATCGGCCAGGGTGACCAGGACGGTGCCGTAGTTGCGCAGCTTCATGCCGCTGGCCTCCAGGGCCTTGTACATGGCTCTGTGCATGGCCCGGTCGTAGCCGATGGCCTCACCGGTGGATTTCATTTCCGGAGACAGGTAGGCATCCATGCCGTGAAGTTTGGAGAAGGAGAAGGCCGGCGCCTTGACATACCAACGCTTCTTTTCCTCCGGATAGAGACCGAAGATGCCCTGCTCCTTGAGGCTGATGCCCAGGATGGCCTTGGTGGCGATATCAGCCAGCTGGTAGCCGGTGGCCTTGGACAGGAAGGGCACGGTACGGGAGGATCTGGGGTTGACCTCGATGATGTAGACATCGTCTTTGGCATCGACGATGAACTGGAAATTGTCGGCGCGGACGATACCGATGCCCAGGCCCAGCTTTTTGGTGTAGGGCAGGATGGTGCCCTTGACCTTATCGGAGATGCTGAAGGGCGGGTAGACGCTGATAGAGTCGCCGGAATGGACACCGGTACGCTCGACCAGCTCCATGATGCCGGGCACGAAGACATCCACACCGTCACAGACAGCATCGATTTCGACCTCCTTGCCCCGGATGTAATGGTCGACCAGGACCGGCTTGTCCTCATCAATCTCTACGGCGGTCTTCAGGTAGTGGCGCAGATCCTGCTCCTTGGAGACGATCTGCATGGCCCGTCCGCCCAGGACGAAGCTGGGGCGGACCAGCACCGGATAGCCGATCTCCTCGGCGGCAGCGATACCGGCCTCAATGGAGGTGACGGCCTGGCCCTTCGGCTGAGGAATGCAGAGGTCTGTCAGGACCTTTTCAAAGGCATCCCTGTTTTCGGCCCTGTCGATGGCGGCACAGTCGGTACCGATGAGCTTCACGCCGTATTCATCCAGAGAAGCCGCCAGGTTGATGGCGGTCTGACCGCCTAGAGTGGCGATGACACCCTTAGGCTGCTCCATGGCGATGATGTTCATGACATCCTCGGTGCACAGAGGTTCAAAGTAGAGCTTATCGGAGGTGGTGTAATCGGTGGACACCGTCTCCGGGTTATTGTTGATGATAATGGCCTGGTAGCCCAGGGATTTGATGGTCTGGACCGCGTGGACGGTGGAGTAGTCAAACTCGACGCCCTGGCCGATACGGATCGGGCCGGCGCCCAGCACGATGATCTTATCGATATCATCCACGATGGATTCGTTCTCCCCCTCATAGGTGGAGTAAAAATAGGGGATGTAGCTCTCAAACTCGGAGGCGCAGCTGTCGATCATCTTGTAGATGGGCAGGATGCCGGCGGCCTTTCGCATTTCAAAGACCTGTCTTGCGCTCATCTGCCAGAGGGCCGCGATCTCCCGGTCGGAGAAGCCCATGCGCTTGGCCTCATAGAGCATTCCGAGGTCCTCTTTATGAGAGACCACCTCCTGTTCCATGTGGACAATATTTTCAAAGACCCGGATGAAGAGCGGATCGATGCCGGTGAAGTTGTGGATCACCTTGCGGGGGGTACCTCTTCTCAGCAGCTCCGCGATGGCGTAGATCCGGTCATCGGTGCCGATCTTGATGTAATCCAGCAGCTCGCCGGTGGATATCTCATCAAATTTTTCGCTGTAAAGGTGATAAAGTCCGATCTCCAGGGAACGGATGCCCTTTAAGAGGCTCTCCTCCATGGTACGGCCCACGCTCATGACCTCGCCGGTGGCCTTCATCTGGGTGCCCAGGGCATTGTTAGCGTCGGTAAACTTATCAAACGGGAATCTGGGGAGCTTGGAGACCACGTAGTCCAGGGAGGGCTCGAAGCTGGCCGGTGTGTTGGCCAGCATGATCTCCTCCAGCTGATAGCCTACGGCAATCTTGGCGGAGACTCTGGCAATGGGGTAGCCGCTGGCCTTGGAGGCCAGAGCGGAGGACCTGGAGACTCTGGGGTTGACCTCGATCAGGTAGTACTGGAAGGAGTTGGGGTCTAAGGCGAACTGGACATTGCAGCCGCCCTCGATGCCCAGGGCCCGGATGATCTTCAGGGCGCTGTCTCTGAGCATATGGTATTCTTTATTGGTCAGGGTCTGGGAGGGGCAGACGACGATGGAATCACCGGTATGGATACCGACAGGATCGATGTTTTCCATATTACAGATGGTGATAGCCGTGTCATTTTTATCTCTCATGACCTCATATTCGATTTCCTTGTAGCCCTTGACGGATTTCTCGATCAGGGCCTGGTGGACCGGAGAGAGGGACAGGGCGTTTTTCAGGGTCTCTTCAAACTCCTGTCTGTTTTCCGCGAAGCCGCCGCCGGTACCGCCCAGGGTAAAGGCGGGGCGGATGACCAGAGGGAAGCCGATCTCTTTGGCCGCCGCGATGCCTTCCTCCATGGAGTTGGCAATCAGGGAAGGCAGAACAGGCTCACCCAGCTCCTCGCAGAGCTTTTTGAAAAGGTCACGGTCCTCGGCCCGCTCGATACTTTCAAAGCGGGTGCCCAGAAGCTCGGTGCTGCATTCCTTTAAGACGCCCCGGGTCTCCAGCTGCATGGCCAGGTTGAGGCCGGTCTGGCCGCCGATGCCCGGCAGGATGGCGTCCGGACGCTCTTTACGGATGATCTTGGCGATATATTCCAGGGTCAGGGGCTCCATGTAGACCTTGTCCGCAATGCTGGGGTCGGTCATGATGGTGGCCGGGTTGGAGTTGCAGAGGATGACCTCATAGCCTTCCTCCTTCAGGGCCAGGCAGGCCTGGGTGCCGGCATAGTCAAACTCCGCGGCCTGGCCGATGACGATGGGGCCGGAGCCGATGACGAGAATTCTTTTAAGGTCTGTTCTTTTAGGCATTGAGGCTTCCTCCCTTCATCAGATCGATAAATTTTTTAAATAAGTAAAAGCTGTCCTGGGGGCCGGGCGCGCTCTCCGGATGATACTGGATGCTGAAGGCCCGCTTTTCGATGTTCTGTACACCCTCGATAGTGTGATCCAGGAGATTGATGTGGGTCACGGTCAGACCGGTACCCTCAAGGCTCTTCTCATCTACAGCGAAGGAGTGATTCTGGGAGGTGATCTCCAGCTTGCCTGTCAGGAGATTTTTGACCGGATGATTGCCGCCCCTGTGGCCGAATTTCAGTTTGTAGGTCTTAGCGCCGCAGGCCAGAGACAGGATCTGATGGCCCAGGCAGATACCGAAGATGGGGTACTCACCCAGCAGCGCTTTCACCAGGGCGATGGTGGGCAGGGCATCCTCCGGGTCGCCGGGACCGTTGGAGAGGAAGATGCCGTCCGGGTGCAGGGCCCGGACCTGATCGGGCCGGGCATCCCAGGGCAGGATGGTGACCCGGCAGCCAAGGCTGACAAGGCTGCGGACGATATTTTCTTTCATGCCGCAGTCGATGGCCACCACGTGCAGGGGATTTTCAGGCAGCCCCGCGGGCATCTCACTGCGCAGGTCCCTGTGACTGACTCTGGCGACCTGATCGTGGGCGTAATCCCAGTCGGCCAGGCGCTTTTTGCCCTCTTCGGCGGTGGTCTCGGGCCCTGTGATCAGGACCTTGCAGCTGCCGTTGCTGCGGATATAGCGGACCAGCTCTCTGGTGTCGATGCCCTCGACACCTACGATATCATAGGCGGCCATGTAGCTGCCCAGGGTCCGGCTGCAGCGGAAATTGGAAGGCTCCGGGGCATATTCCCTGACGATGAGACCGCCGATGGTGGGGGTCACCGTCTCAAAGTCTTCCTCATTAATGCCGTAATTGCCGATGATGGGGTAGGTCATGACGACGGCCTGATCGGTATAGGAGGGATCGGAGAGAATCTCCTGGTAACCGACCATAGAGGTATTAAAGACCAGCTCCAGCTTTTTCTCCGAGAGACTGCCAAAGCCGTAGCCGGTGTATTCCCGGCCATCCTCCAGGATGATTTTTCGAATGATTTTTTTATCCATGGCTGCTCCTTAACGCAGAAAGGGGCACTTTGACCAGTGTCAAAGCGCCCTTGCTTCTGATTTATTATAATGTAAAATTTTTACTGCGTAAAATGATACAACGATTGCCCGTAAAAGTCAAGCGGATAACAGCAGGCCGAAAAGGATAACTTTTCCGGGAGACGCACCTTCAGCTGAAGAAATTTGTAAAAAGTCTCTTGACAAAGCCTTTCGATGAGTATAGAATTCAGACCATGAAAGCAAAGGCGCTTTGGATGACAGATCCGAAGCGCCTTCATTTATTTTGCGGACGGTGCTTTTGCGGAGCATGTGTCCCGGATCTTCCACTGCGCTGACACGGCCTGCAGGGGGATCATTAATTGAATATTGTCAATATAATGAGCAAGGGTGCCCGGTGATGAGATCTCCAGGCACCCTTTTTTAGGAGGAATAGAATTATGTGTTCGATCCTGGGATATTGCGGCGCAGGCGCCGATCAGGAAAAACTGCTGGAGGGATTTGAAAAGACCAAATCCAGAGGGCCGGATGACAGCCGGCTGATCGATACGGGTCACGGGTATCTGGGCTTTCACCGGCTGGCTATCATGGGCCTGACCCCGGAAGGCATGCAGCCCTTCGAGCTGGACGGCAGCTATGTGGTCTGCAACGGTGAGATCTATGGCTATGAAAAGCTGAAAAAGTGTCTCGCAGAGAGAGGCTACAGCTTTAAGAGCGGTTCCGACTGTGAGATCCTGCTCCCCATGTACCGGGAGTACGGCACGGCGATGTTCGGCATGCTGGATGCGGAATATGCCTTGATCATCTACGATGGTCAGACCCAGAGCTATGTCGCGGCCAGGGATCCCATCGGCATCCGTCCTCTCTATTACGGCTATAACGGCAGCGGCTCCATTGTCTTTGCCAGCGAGGCCAAGAATCTGACGGGCCTGTGCAAAAAAGTCATGCCTTTCCCGCCGGGCCATTATTACAAGGACGGCCAGTTCGTCTGCTACCGGGATATGGGCCATGTGGATCAGATGGTGACCGATGATCTGGAAACTGTCTGCGGCAAGATCCACGATAAGCTGATCGCCGGTGTGGAAAAGCGGCTGGTAGCGGATGCCAAGGTAGGCTTTTTGCTGTCCGGCGGTCTGGATTCCTCTCTTGTCTGTGCGATCGCGGCTAAAAAGAGTGATAAGCCCATTCGGACCTTTGCCATCGGCATGGAAAAGGATGCCATCGATCTCAAGTATGCCAAGCAGGTAGCCGATTACATCGGCAGCGAGCATACCGAGGTCTACATGACCCGGGAAGAGGTGCTGGCAGCTCTGGAGGAGGTCATCTATCTGCTGGGTACCTATGATATCACCACCATCCGGGCCAGCATGGGTATGTACATGGTCTGCAAATGGATCCATGAGAACACCGATATCCGGGTGCTGCTGACCGGCGAGATCTCCGATGAGCTTTTCGGCTATAAGTATACAGACTTTGCCCCCAGTGCACAGGAGTTCCAGAAGGAGGCTCAGAAGCGGATTCGTGAGCTGCATATGTACGATGTCCTGAGAGCGGACCGCTGCATTTCCGTCAACTCTCTGGAAGCCAGAGTCCCCTTCGGCGATCTGGATTTCGCCTCTTATGTCATGGCTGTCGATCCGGCGAAGAAGATGAATATCTACGGCAAGGGCAAGTACCTGCTCCGGCATGCCTTCGAGGGTGATTACCTCCCTCAGGAGATCCTCTGGAGAGAAAAGGCCGCCTTCTCTGATGCTGTGGGCCATTCCATGGTAGATGATCTGAAGGAATATGCCGAGACCTGCTACACCAAAGCTGAATTTGAAAAGAAATGCCGCCGTTACAGCCACGCAAGGCCCTTTACCAAAGAGTCCCTCCTCTACAGAGAAATCTTTGAAAAGTATTATCCGGGCCAGGCCGAGATGGTGGTGGATTTCTGGATGCCGAACCGCCGCTGGGAGGGCTGCAACGTGGACGATCCGTCCGCCAGAGTCCTGTCCAACTACGGCGCCAGCGGCCAGTAAAGCACAGAGTTTTATATCCGCAGCCTAAGCCCCGGGGCCGGCCGCAGACAGGCGCTTTGCAAAATCGCGAGCCGGGTCTTTGCAAGCGTCGACTTGATGAAAAGAGCAACTGACAATCAATCTATACATAAGGAGAAGAAAAATGGCAAACATTCCCGAGTTATACGGAAGCATGGTATTTAATGATAAGGTCATGAGGACCAAACTGCCCAAGGACGTTTACAGAGCCCTCCGCAAGACCATCGACAAGAACACTCATCTGGAGCTGGATGTGGCCAACGCTGTGGCCGCAGCCATGAAGGAGTGGGCCATCGAGAACGGCGCGACTCATTTCACACACTGGTTCCCGCCGCTGACAGGCTTCACTGCTGAAAAGCACGACAGCTTCATTTCCCCGACAGATAACGGCGGCGTCATGATGGATTTCTCCGGCAAGGAGCTGGTCAAGGGCGAGCCCGATGCCTCTTCCTTCCCGTCCGGCGGTCTGAGAGCTACCTTTGAGGCCAGAGGCTATACAGCCTGGGATCCGACCTCCCCGGCCTTCATCAAGGACGGCACCCTCTGCATCCCGACAGCCTTTTGTTCCTACGGCGGCGAGGCCCTGGACAAGAAGACACCGCTTCTGCGTTCCATGGATGCTCTGAACCTGCAGGCCACCCGTATGTTAAAGCTCCTGGGCAACACCGAGGTAGACAGTGTCCTGACTACTGTCGGTCCCGAGCAGGAGTATTTCCTGATCGATAAGGCCGATTATGAAAAGAGAAAGGATCTGCGCTTCACCGGCAGAACCCTGCTGGGCGCACCGGCACCGAAGGGCCAGGAGATGGAGGATCATTACTTCGGTACCTTAAAGACCAGAGTCGCTGCCTATATGCATGACCTGGATGAGGAGCTTTGGAAGCTGGGCATCCCGGCCAAGACCAAGCACAATGAGGTCGCTCCCTGCCAGCATGAGCTGGCGCCGGTCTATGATACCACCAACGTGGCTGTCGATCACAACCAGCTGACCATGGAGCTGATGAAGAAGGTGGCCGAAAAGCACGGCTATGTCTGCCTGCTTCATGAGAAGCCTTTTGCCGGCATCAACGGTTCCGGTAAGCACAACAACTGGTCCATGTCCACCAACACCGGTGAGAACCTTTTGGATCCCGGCAAGACACCGGCTCAGAACACCCAGTTCCTGGTCTTCCTGGCTGCGATCATCAAGGCTGTGGATGACTATGCCGACATGATGCGTCTGGCCGTAGCCAGCGCCGGCAATGACCACCGTCTGGGCGCCAACGAGGCACCGCCGGCCATCATTTCTATCTTCCTGGGCGATGAGCTTAACAGCGTGCTGGAGGCCATCAAGAAGGATGAGTTCTTCGCAAGCCAGAAGGTCAGCATGGAAGTCGGCGCACAGGTCATTCCTCACTTCACCAGAGATACCACCGATAGAAACCGTACCTCACCTTTCGCCTTCACCGGCAACAAGTTTGAGTTCAGATCCCTGGGCTCCGCCGCTTCTGTCGCAGGTCCGAATATCGTCCTCAATGCCGCTGTCGCAGAATCTCTGAAGCAGTTCTGTGATCAGCTGGAGGGCACACCGGCCGGGGAGCTTGAGGCTAAGCTCCATGCCCTCATCAAGGAGACTGTTATCGCTCACAGCCGCATCATCTTCAACGGCGACGGCTATGCGGCCGAGTGGGTCGAGGAAGCCGAGAAGAGAGGACTTTATAACCTTAAGTCCACACCGGATGTCCTGCCGAGCTTCCTGGCTCCGAAGAACATTGCCCTCTTCACCAGCCATGGCATTTACACCGAGAGCGAGATCTATTCCCGTTACGAGGTCGAGCTGGAGAAGTACTGCAAGACCATCCACATCGAAGCCAGAACCCTCAGAGATATGCTCTTCCAGGAGTTCATGCCGGCTGCCGACAAATTTGTCGATGAGCTGACAGCCAAGATCGCTGCCAGAAAGGGTCTTTGCGCTTCCTTAAGCTGCGCCGCACAGGAAAAGATGCTGGAGAAGATCAGCGGTCTTTACCAGGAGCTGGCCGTAAGAGCGGACAAGCTGGAGGCTGATATCCTGACCGCCGAGGCCATGGAGGGCGACAGCCTGGCTCTGGCCAAGTATTACCACGATACCATTCTGGAGGATATGCTTTCCTGCCGTGAGGTAGCCGATGTCATCGAGACCTACCTGCCGGCCGAGGATATGCCTTATCCGACCTACAGCCAGATCCTCTTTTACGCATAAAGGGCCGCAGCTGCCGCCCCACCGGCGGAAGGTCAGCCGGGGAAGCCCGTGATGCCGGCCCGGCATGCGGGAAGCCCATGCGGGTCCTGATTCCGGAAGAAGATGATGGAAGCGGTGACTTGACTTTTTATCTGAGGACAATTATAATGGCATACAGATAAAAAGCGAAGGCGCTTTGGCATAGGCCAAAGTGCCCTCGCTTTTTCTGTTTACAGTCATCAGAAAGGGGAAATAGAAATGGTGAAATATGTATTTGTAACAGGCGGTGTTGTTTCGGGACTTGGCAAGGGTATTACGGCGGCTTCTCTGGGCCGGCTGTTAAAGGCCAGAGGCTATCACATTACCATGCAGAAGCTGGATCCCTACATCAATATGGACCCCGGCACCATGAATCCGATCCAGCACGGAGAGGTCTATGTCACCGATGACGGTACCGAGACCGATCTGGACCTGGGCCACTATGAGCGTTTTATTAATGAAAGTCTGAATTACAATTCCAATGTGACCACCGGCAAGATCTACTGGTCGGTCCTGAACAAAGAGCGTCACGGCGATTACGGCGGCGGTACCGTGCAGGTCATCCCTCACATTACCAATGAGATCAAGAGCCGTTTCTACCAGCCCAAGGATGCGGATGAGAATACCATCTCCATCATCGAGGTAGGCGGTACGGTCGGTGATATCGAGAGCCAGCCCTTCCTGGAGGCCATCCGTCAGTTCCAGACCGAGGTGGGCCGGGAAAATGCCATCATGATCCACGTGACCCTGATCCCTTACATCAAGGCCTCCGGCGAGCTGAAGACCAAGCCTACCCAGATGAGTGTCCGTTCCCTGCAGAGCATGGGTATCTGGACCGATATCCTGGTCTGCCGGTCTGATTATCCGCTGGATGATCCTTTAAAGGCCAAGATCGCCCGCTTCTGCAATGTGAAAAAGGAGCATGTCCTGGAAAATCTGGATGCCAAGTCCCTCTATGAGGTACCTCTGATGATGGAGGAGGAGCACCTGGCCCATGCGGTCTGCGAGTGTCTGCACATTCCGTGTCCGGAGCCGGATCTGACCGAGTGGAAGCAGATGGTGGATAACCTGCATCATCCGCAGCACCGGGTAAAGATCGCCCTGGTGGGCAAGTATGTCGCCCTCCACGATGCCTATCTGAGTGTGGCTGAGGCCCTGCGCCATGCCGGCGCTTCCCTGCTGACCCAGGTGGAGATCGACTGGATCGATTCCGAGCAGGTAAATGATGAGAATGCTGCCGATATCCTGGGCGGCGCCGACGGCATCCTGGTGCCGGGCGGCTTCGGTACCAGGGGCACCGAGGGCAAGATCAGTGCCATCCGTTACGCCAGAGAGCACAAGATCCCTTACCTGGGCCTGTGCTTGGGCATGCAGCTAGCCATCATCGAGTTTGCCAGAAATGTGCTGGGCCTGGCGGATGCCTCCAGTGTGGAGCTGGATCCGTCGACCACCAACCCGGTCATCCATCTGATGCCGGACCAGGAGGGCATCTCCGATATCGGCGGTACCCTTCGTCTGGGCGCTTACCCCTGTGTGCTGACGGAAGGCAGCCGGGCCCTGGCGCTTTACGGGCAGAAGGAGATCAGTGAGCGCCATCGTCACAGATATGAGGTTAATAATGAATACAGAGAGCTTTTAAAGAGCGCCGGCATGGTCCTCTCCGGTATGTCCCCGGACGGCAGGATCGTGGAGATGGTGGAGCTTTCGGGAGACGCTTTCTTCGTCGCGACCCAGGCCCACCCGGAATTCAAATCCCGCCCGGATGTCCCCCATCCGCTCTTTAAGGGATTTGTAGACGCAGCATTAAATTATCAGGAGGCAGCCGGAAAATGAGCGAGCAGCAGGGATTATACAGACAGGAATTTGAGCATGACAACTGCGGCATCGGTGCCGTGGTCAACATAAAGGGCGAAAAGAGCCATCAGCTGGTGCATGACGCACTGGCCATCGTAGAGAATCTGGAGCACAGAGCCGGCAAGGACGCCAGGGGCGAGACCGGTGACGGTGTCGGTATCCTGACCCAGATCCCCCATGACTTTTTTAAGAAGGTCTGCCCTCAGGCCGGGATCAGCATCGGCGAGGCCCGTTCCTATGCCGCCGGCATGTTTTTCTTCCCCCAGAATGAATTAAAGCGCCGGCAGGCCATGAAGATGTTTGAGGTCAGCGCGGAAAAGGAAAGGCTGCAGTTCCTTGGCTGGAGAAAGGTCCCCATCTACCAGGAGGTCCTGGGCAGCAAGGCCCTGGCCGCCATGCCTCAGATCTGGCAGGGCTTTATTGCCAGACCATCCTTCGCAAAGACGGACCTGGATTTTGACAGAAGACTTTATATCGTCCGCAGGGTTTTCGAGCAGAGCAACGAGGGCACCTATGTGCCTTCCCTCTCCTGCAGGACCATCGTATACAAGGGCATGTTCCTGGTAGGGCAGCTGCGGACCTTCTTTGCGGATCTGCAGGATGAGGCTTACGCCTCCGCCATCGCTATGGTCCATTCCCGTTTCTCTACCAATACCAATCCCAGCTGGGAGCGGGCCCATCCTAACCGTATGCTGGTCCACAATGGTGAGATCAATACCATCAAGGGCAATGCGGATAAGATGCTGGCCAGAGAGGAGACCTTTGCCTCCGGTGTCTTCTCCCCGGAAGACTGCGGCAAGATCTTCCCGGTCATTTCCTCCTCCGGCTCCGATTCCGCTATGCTGGATAATACCCTGGAATTTCTGACCATGGCAGGGCTGCCCCTGCCCCTTGCGGCCTGTATCCTGATTCCCGAGCCCTGGTCCCACAATGAGACCCTGAGCAAGGAGGTCCGGGATTTTTACCAGTACTATGCCACCATGATGGAGCCCTGGGACGGCCCAGCGTCGATCCTTTATTCCGACGGCGATGTCATGGGCGCCATCCTGGACCGCAACGGCCTCCGGCCGTCCAGATATTATGTGACCGATGACGGCCGCCTGATTCTCAGCTCTGAGGTAGGCGTTCTGCCGGTGGATGAGGCCCATATCATCAAAAAGGAACGCCTGCATCCCGGCAAGATGCTGCTCATCGATACCCGGGAGGGCCGGATCATTTCCGATGATGAGCTGAAGGAGCGCTATGCCCTCAAGGAGCCCTACGGCGAGTGGCTGGACAGCAATCTGGTGACCTTAAAGGACCTGAAGATCCCCAGCAAAAAGTCCCAGAGCTATACGAGGCAGGAGCTTTCCCAGCTTCTGATGGCCTTTGGCTATACCTATGAGGAATATATGGATGAGATCCGGGGCATGGCCTTAAACGGCAGTGAGACCATCGGCGCCATGGGCGTGGATACCCCGCTGGCGGTCCTGTCCGGCCAGTATCAGCCCCTTTTCAATTATTTCAAGCAGCTCTTTGCCCAGGTCACCAATCCGCCCATCGACGCGGTCCGTGAGAAGATCGTCACCTGTACCCCGGTCTATGTGGGCAAAAACGGCAATCTCCTGGAGGAAAAGCCTGAGAATTGCCATGTGCTGAGAATCGAAAATCCTATCCTGACGGACAATGATCTGATGAAGATCCGCAGTATGAATAAGCCCGGCTTTAAGGTGGCCACCGTGCCCATCGTCTTTTACAAGAGTACGCCGATGGCCAGAGTGCTGGAGCATCTCTTCGTAGAGGTGGACAGAGCCTACAATGAGGGCTGCAATATCCTGATCCTCTCCGACAGAGGGGTGGATGAAAACCATGTGGCCATCCCGTCCCTGCTGGCCGTAGCCGCGGTCCACAAGCACCTGGTCCAGACCAAGCGCTGTACGGCTATGTCCATTATTCTGGAATCCGGCGAGCCCAGAGTCGTCCGTCATTTCGCGGCCCTGCTGGGCTTCGGCGCCAGCGCGGTCAACCCCTACCTGGCGCACGCGGTCATCGCGGAGCTGTCGGCAGACGACCTGCTGGATAAGGATTATACTCCGGCGGTCACTGATTATGACCAGGCCATCCTGGACGGCATCATCAAGATCGCTTCCAAGATGGGTATCTCCACCGTGAAATCCTATCAGGGCAGCAAGATGTTTGAGGCCATCGGTATTTCCCAGGATGTCATCGACCGTTACTTTACCGGCACGGTCAGTCCCGTCGGCGGCATTACCCTGGAGGATATCGCCGAGGCGGTAGACCGGCAGCATTCCAGAGCCTTTGACCCGCTGGGTCTGGCCGCGGATCTGTCCATTCCGGCCATCGGCAATCACAAGATGCGGTCTCAGGGCGAGACCCACAGATACAATCCCCAGACCATTCATATGCTGCAGAAGGCGGTCCGGGACGGCAGCTATGACGAATTTAAGCAGTACACGGCCATGATCGATACCGAGGAGACGGGCTATCTGCGCAGTCTCCTGGAGTTTAATTATCCTGAGCAGGGTATCGCTCTCGAAGAGGTGGAAAGCGAGGAAGCCATTCTCCGCCGCTTCAAGACCGGCGCCATGAGCTACGGCTCCATTTCCGAGGAGGCCCATGAGGCCCTGGCGGTAGCCATGAACCATCTCCACGGCAAGTCCAATTCCGGTGAAGGCGGTGAGTCCGATGAGCGTCTGGAATCCGCCGGCACCGACCACGACAGAAGCTCGGCCATCAAGCAGGTAGCCTCCGGCCGTTTCGGCGTCACCAGCCGCTACCTGGTCTCCGCCAGAGAGATCCAGATCAAGATGGCCCAGGGTGCCAAGCCCGGTGAGGGCGGTCATCTGCCCGGCAAAAAGGTCTACCCATGGATTGCTAAGACCCGGCATTCCACGCCGGGTGTCAGCCTGATCTCCCCGCCGCCGCATCACGATATTTACTCCATCGAGGATCTGGCACAGCTGATCTACGATCTGAAAAATGCTAATAAAAATGCCCGCATTTCCGTCAAGCTGGTCTCCGAGGCCGGTGTAGGCACCGTCGCGGCCGGCGTAGCCAAGGCCGGCGCCCAGGTCATCCTGATCTCCGGCTATGACGGCGGCACCGGCGCGGCGCCTTTAAGCTCCATTCACAACGCAGGCCTGCCCTGGGAGCTGGGCCTTTCCGAGACCCATCAGACCCTGATTCAGAATGGTCTGCGCCAGAGAGTCATGATCGAGACCGACGGCAAGCTCATGAGCGGCAGGGATGTGGCCATCGCGGCCATCCTGGGTGCCGAGGAATTCGGCTTTGCCACCGCTCCGCTGGTAGCTCTGGGCTGCGTCATGATGCGTGTCTGCAATCTGGACACCTGTCCGATGGGCATCGCCACCCAGAATCCGGAGCTGAGAAAACGCTTTGCCGGCAAGCCTGAGCATGTGGAAAACTTCATGCGCTTTATCGCCAGAGAGTTGAGAGAATATATGGCCAGACTGGGCGTGCGCAGCGTAGACGAGCTGGTAGGCCGGACAGAGCTGCTCAAAAAGAAGGAAGGCCTGACCGGCAATGCCGCCAGACTGGACCTTAGCGGCATGCTGATGAAGGCGGAGACCGAAAAGCGGACCTTCTGTCCGGAAGAGGTCTATGACTTTAAGCTGGGAGAGACTATGGATGAGGCGGCTCTTTTAAAGAATCCGGCCATCCTCTCCGCTATAAAAGGCGGCGCTGCGGCGGAGGCTGCGGTCACCGTCAGCAATATCAACAGGACCTTCGGTACCCTGCTGGGTGCCGAGATCACCCGTCATCACCACGAGGGCCTGGCAGAGGATGCCATTACCATTCATACGAAGGGAGCCGGCGGCCAGAGCTACGGCGCCTTCATTCCCAAGGGTCTGACTCTGGAGCTGACCGGCGATGCCAATGACTATTTCGGCAAGGGCCTTTCCGGCGGCAAGCTGATTCTCAAGGCCCCGGCGGATGCCGGCTATGAGGCCGAGGACAATATCATCTGCGGCAATGTGGCCCTCTACGGCGCCACCTCCGGTGAGTGCTATATCGCCGGTATGGCCGGTGAGCGATTCTGCGTCCGCAACTCCGGCGCCAGGGCCGTGGCCGAGGGCATCGGCGAGCACGGTTGTGAATACATGACCGGCGGTGTGGCTGTGATCTTGGGCCCCACAGGCAAGAACTTCGCGGCCGGTATGAGCGGCGGCGTGGCCTATGTCTATGATCCGGAGAGCCGGCTCTACCGCAATCTCAACCGCCAGCTGGTGCTGATGGAAAAGGTAGAACACAAGCCTGATAAGGAGCTGCTGCGCAGCATGCTGAAAAAGCACGTGAAATACACAGGCTCCGTCAAGGCGGCGGCCATTCTGGCTCATTTTGATGAGGAAATCGACCATTTCAAGAAGATTATCCCCGAGGATTACAAGCGCATGATCCAGACCTCAGCCATGTATGAGGAGCAGGGCATGAGCCGGGAGGAGGCCCAGGTCGAGGCCTTCTACACAGTGATCGGTGAGAAATAAGGAGGGACATCATGGGAAAAGCAACCGGTTTTATGGAATATGAACGGGCCGAGGGTTCCCTTACGGCCCCTCTTGAAAGAATTAAAAATTTTGACGAGTTTCACGGGAGACTCGCCGCCTCCGAGCAGCAGCTGCAGGGCGGCCGCTGCATGGACTGCGGCGTCCCCTTCTGCCAGGCGGGTACCATGATCGCCGGGATGGCTTCCGGCTGTCCCCTCCACAATTTGGTGCCGGACACCAACGATCTGGTCTACAGAGGCCGCTGGGAGCAGGCCTATAAGCGTCTGTCCATGACCCACGG
>R11__coassemble_741_pt1 | contig 20189 bp, 20 predicted proteins | sample R11__metabat2_low_PE_030 | metagenome-assembled genome bin R11 | reverse complement strand
ATCTGCTGGGATCTGGGCAGCGGCACCGGCAGTGTCTCAATAGAGATGGCCCTGCACAGCCGCGGGGTCTGGGCCGCGGAGCAAAAGGAGGCAGCCTATGCCCTTTCTCTTAAAAACAGGGAAAAATTCGGTGCCTGGAATCTGAGACTGAGGCTCGGCAGAGCTTCCGAGCTGGTCGCCGATTTTCCGGCGCCCGATGCTGTCTTTATCGGCGGCAGCGGCGGCGAACTGGAGACGCTGATCCGGGCGGCCTTCGCCGCCAATCCAAAGGTCCGGATCTGCATCAGTGCCATCGCCCTTGAGACCCTATCGGAGTCCCTCCGGATCCTGCAGTCTCTGGGGCATACGCCGGAGATTACCCAGATCTCTGTCAGCCGGGGGAAGCCGGTCGGCGGGCTGCACATGATGATGGCGCAGAATCCTATATGGCTGATCACCGCAGACGGAGCAGCTATGGAGCACTGCGAGGCTGAACCTGCCGCAGCAGTTTCAGGTCCTTCAGAGGGCACTTTCGCAGGCGGCAATATGGCCGCACAAAAAGGAAATGAACGATGAAAAGAATCATGCTTTCCGCCATGAGCAGCGGCAGCGGCAAGACCGTCGTTACCTGCGCTCTGCTGCGGGCCTTATCCCGAAAAGAGGCCGCCATCCAAAGCTATAAGTGCGGGCCGGATTACATCGACCCCATGTTTCACCGGAGAGTCCTGGGGATTCCCTGCCGCAATCTGGACCTTTTCCTGCAGGGCAGGGAGGGCCTTTTAAAGAGCCTTCAGGCCTCTGCGTCCGGGACGGACATCGGTATCGTGGAGGGGGCCATGGGTTTTTATGACGGCATCGGCGGCACAGAGCGGGGCAGTGCCTGGGAGATTGCCTGCGAAAGTGGGACACCGGTGATCCTGGTCGTAAGACCCAAGGGAGCGGCCATTACCCTGGCAGCCCAGATCCGGGGACTTATGACCTTCCGCCGGCCCTCTATGATCGCGGGCCTTTTGCTGAATGACTGCAGTGATCATCTTTATCACTATATGAAGCCTATCCTGGAGCGGGAGTGCGCTCTGCCGGTCCTGGGATATCTGCCGTCCTGTGAGGCGGCCCGGCTGCCGTCCAGACATCTGGGACTGATGACAGCGGACGAGATCAGTGATTTTGAGGCCCGTATGGACCCGCTGGCCGTGGCCCTGGAGAGCCACTGTGATCTAACAGGTCTGCTAGCCCTGGGAAATGACGGTCCTATCCGAAAGTCCGGTCCAGAGGAAACCCTGCCCCCCGGAGCAGACAGGGTTGGAAGATCCAGGGACGGAGAGATAGGGATTAAAGTGGCTCTGTCCGAAGATAATTCCCGGAATACCGGTATTAAAGCGGCTTTGTCCGAAGCTGATTTGCCATGGGATGGGTCTGCGGATGTCCCCTGCCGCATTGCCATTGCCCGGGATGAGGCCTTCTGTTTTTATTATGAGGAAAATCTGGAGGCCCTGAGACGGGCCGGCGCGGAATTGATCTTTTTCAGTCCCCTGAGGGATGACAGACTGCCGGAGGCGGACGGTCTCTATCTGGGCGGCGGCTATCCGGAGCTTTATGGGGAGGCGCTGTCGGCCAATGAAGCCATGCGGCAATCGATTCGCGATGCCGTCATAGGCGGCCTGCCGACGGTGGCCGAGTGCGGAGGTTTTATGTATCTGCAGCAGGCCATAGGTCCTCATCCCATGGCCGGGGTTCTGCCGGGAGCAGCCTTTGAGACCGGACATTTGACCCGCTTTGGTTATGTGACCTTAAAAGCGGGAGAGGATTCCCTGCTATTTAAAGCCGGGGAGGCAATCCCGGCCCATGAGTTTCATTACTGGGACTGCACGGACAATGGCCATGCCCTGACTGCGGCTAAGGCAGACAGACGCAGCTGGTGCTGCGGATTTACCTCTGAGACACTTTACGCGGCCTTCCCTCACCTGCATTTCGGAGGTGAGCGGCCCCTGGCAGAGCGCTTTGCCGCCGCTGCTGCCCATTACAGGATGGAGAGAATATAGAGAGATGACACTGGATGAAATTATGAGAGGGATCAAAGGCAGCAGTGAGACCATGCGCCGGGCCAGCCTGGCGCACTGGGACAGCCTGGCCAAGCCCCTGGGGAGTCTGGGGACGCTGGAGCAGGCCGTGACGGATATCGCGGCTTTGACAGGCAGCGATCAGGTGCACCTTTGCAGGGCCCGGCTGCTGCTTTTCTGCGCGGATAACGGTGTCGTGGCCCAGGGCATTTCTCAGTCGGACAGCAGCGTGACACTGGCGGTGGCCCAGGCTCTGGGAGCCGGGACCAGTACCGTCTCCTATATGGCAGCCCATGAGGGCTGTCATGTCCTGCCGGTCAATATCGGCATGGCGGATGAGACCCCGGCCGGAGTCCGGGATATGGCCATCCGGCGCAGTACCGGGGATATCTCCCTGGGGCCGGCCATGAGCCGGGAGGAATGTGAGCGGGCCATCCTGGCCGGTGCGGACCTGGTCCGTGAGGCCAAAGAGGAGGGCTATGAGATCGTCCTGCTGGGGGAGATGGGCATCGGCAATACCACCACCTCCGCGGCGGTAGGTGCTGTACTGACAGGACAGCCTCCGGCGGTGATGACCGGGCGGGGCGCCGGTCTCTCTGACGCAGGCCTTAACAGAAAAATCTCGGTGATCACTCAGGCCATTGCCCTTAACCGGCCTGATCCGTCGGACCCGGTGGATCTGCTGCAAAAGGTGGGGGGACTGGACCTGGCGGCACTTTGCGGGGCTTGTCTGGGCGGTGCTTATTATGGGATTCCCATCCTGCTGGATGGGGTCATTACCTGTGCGGCAGCCCTCTGTGCGGTGAGGATGCATCCGGTCTGCAGGGAGGCTCTGATCGCCAGCCACTGCTCGGCTGAGCCGGCCGCCCGCCTATTACTGGAACAGCTGGGACTCAGGCCCTTTATTCAGGCGGATCTCCATCTGGGCGAAGGGAGCGGCGCCATGCTGGCCCTGGGCCTTTTGAGGCAGGTGCTGGCTGTCTACAACAGCGGGCATACCTTTGACCATCTGGGCATCGAGGCCTATGTGCCTCAGTAGGACTTGCGCAATGCAGCGTATCCGGCACCGGAGTAGTGTGTTCGGCGGATGCACAGATAAGCCGGCGGCATTGCAGTGCATCCGGACAGGGAGACAGGACTATTGGCAGATAGTCAAAGGATGGCCCGGGTGGGGCATTTGAAGATGGTAAGGAAGAGATAAAAATGCTGACATTAGTCATCGGCGGATCCGCCAGCGGAAAAAGTGAATATGCGGAGCGGCATGTGACCGCCCTTCCCGGAGAACGGATCTATATTGCTACCATGCAGCCCTGGGATGAGGAGTGCCTGGCCAGGATCGCAAAGCATCAGAAGGCCAGAGCCCATCGGGGCTTTGCGACCATCGAATGCTACCGGGATCTGGACCGGCTGCGGGTCCCTGAGGGGAGCAATGTCCTGCTGGAATGCCTCAGCAATCTCCTGGCCAATGAGTATTTTGCCTGTCCGGTGCCGACAGATACGGAAATCGGCAGTGCCTCAGCAGATGTTATAGAAACTACAGTGGCCAGGGTGATGGAGGGCATCCGCAGCCTGCGGGCCCAGTGCAGCCATCTGACCATTGTCAGCAATGAGATTTTCTCCGGGGGCAGTGACTATGAGGGCGATACCCTGGGTTACATGAAGGCCTTGGGACTGATCAACAGGGCGCTGGCCGCGGAGGCGGACAGGGTTGTGGAGGTGGTCTGCGGACTGCCGGATATTTTGAAGGGAGCATAGGAGATGCAATTATTTGAAACCATTGCGGTGGCCTTTTCCATGTACAGTGCCATTCCCATGCCCCAGTTTGCCTGGAATGACAAAAACATGAAATACGCTCTCTGTGCCTTCCCGCTGATCGGTATCATCATCGGTCTTCTCCAGTGGCTGGCCATGGCAGGCAGCCTGGCGCTGGAGCTTCCCGACCTGCTGCGGGGGGCCATCCTGTGTCTGATCCCGGTGCTGGTCACCGGCGGTATCCATCTGGACGGCTACGCCGATACTGGGGATGCCCTGGCCAGTCATGCGGACGCGGAAAAAAAGCAGGAGATCCTAAAGGATCCCCATATCGGCTCCTTTGCGGTCATCCGCCTGCTCAGCTATTTTGTCATCAGCTTCGCCCTTTGGACGGCCATGGGCGTTCAGTCTCTGCTGACACTGATTCTGATTTACTGTCTCAGCAGATCCCTGTCGGGCCTGGCAGTCACCACCTTCAAGCCCTCCAAAAAATCCGGCCTCGCCTATATGTTTTCACAGGCGGCGGATAAAAAGCGGGCATCACTGATCCTGGGGATCATGGCAGTCCTTTATATGCTGGGTCTGGTCTTTGCCGCAGGCCTGTCCGGTATTGCGGCAGCGGGAGCGGCCCTGATCGTCTATGCCTATTACTATCATACCGCTATGAAGCAGTTCGGAGGACTCTCCGGCGATCTGGCCGGGTGGTTTCTGCAGAAGTGCGAGTTCTGGATGGCGGCAGCCTTATATGCCGCGGGATTGCTGTTAAATATTTTTGGTTAATATGGTTCGGTCACTGCAGCGGGCAGAGGAATGATCACGGTCACGTCCGGGATGGTCATCGATGTCAATGGCGAGCCGGAGCGGTCACTGCAGCGGGCAGAGAAATGATTACAGTCACTATGGAGGGTGGCCGCAGATGGACGGATTCGGAGGTTATAATATGATTTTTGTAACAGGTCCCCTTTTTGCGGGGAAGGAAGCTTATATCTGCGGCCGCCTGGGCTGGACTCACGGGGAATTTAAAGAGAGGGGAGTCCGGGATGTCCAGGAACTGGCCGGCAAAGCCGCGGACCCTGACGAGCTGCGGCAGCTGGCAGATACCCTGGCCGCAAAAGAGGTCGTGATTGCCACAGAGGTGGGCGGCGGCGTAGTCCCGACGGATGCCCGGCAAAGGTATGAACGGGAAATGGCCGGCCGCCTGGCCTGTCTGCTGGCGGAGCGGGCGGATACGGTCATCCGGGTCTGCTGCGGTCTGCCTGTCTGCCTGAAGGGGGCCTTGTGATGGTCGTAGAAATCATTCGTCACGGGGAGACGGACCTGCAGGCAGAGCATCGCTATCAGGGCCGGCTGGATGTGCCGCTTTCCGAGCAGGGCCGGCGGCAGCTTCTAAGAGCGGATGAATCGCCGGAGACAGTGATCGTGACAGACCTCAGGCGCACCCGGGAGACAGCCGGGATCCTTTTCCCGGAGGCGGTACAGGTAATCTGTCCGGGACTGCGGGAGATGGATTTCGGCCGCTTCGAGGGGAAGAATTATCTGGAGATGGCTGACGATCCGGACTACCGGCAGTGGGTCGATGGCGGATGCCTGGGGACCTGCCCCGGCGGAGAAGCCAGAGCAGATTTTGAGGACAGGGTGTGTACGGCTTTCAGGACCCTTATCCGTCAGGCCCGGCAGGAGGGGAAGAAGCAGCTGGTGATCGTGGCTCACGGCGGTACCCAGATGGCGGTCATGTCCCGTCTCTGCACAGAAAAGAGAGACTATTATGACTGGCATCTTATGAGCGGGCAGGGCTTTAAGGTCCTGGCAGGAAATCAGGAAGCGGAGCGTTTTCTGACATTGATGTCTGTGACGGAGCATACCGACAGGTAAGTGTGCTGACAGATACTTTGTTCGTGTGAGATTCTGAAGAAGATAGGAGATGATGGTATGGAGATCGTCCTGGCGGCGGCTGCCGGTTTTGTGCTGGATCTGATTCTGGGTGATCCCGCATGGATGCCCCATCCCGTTGTTTATATGGGCAAGGCCATCAGCTATCTGGAGGGGCGGCTGCGGGCAGCCTTTCCCCAAAACAGCCGTGGAGAACTGGCCGGAGGCCTCTGTATGGCAATTCTGCTGCCGGTGCTGACATTGGTCTTATCAGCCGCGGTGATCATCATTTGCAGCCGTATCCATCCGGCCCTGGCCTTTGCAGCCCAGGTCATCTGGAGCTGGCAGGTGCTGGCCATGAAGGGACTGCGGGATGAAAGTATGGGCGTCTATGACCGGCTGCTCCACGGGACCCTGCCCGAAGCCAGAACGGCCGTCTCAAGGATCGTGGGCCGTGATACCCGGGACCTGTCCCATGAGGGCGTGACGAAGGCTGCCGTAGAGACGGTGGCTGAAAACTTCTCAGACGGAGAGATAGCGCCGCTTTTCTGGCTGCTGATCGGCGGTGCCCCTCTGGCGCTGGCCTATAAGGCGGTCAATACCATGGACAGCATGCTGGGTTACAAAAATGAGAAGTATCTTTACTTCGGCCGCTGCGCTGCGAAGCTGGATGATCTGGTCAACTATATCCCGGCAAGACTTTCGGCCCTGCTGCTGATCCTGTCCGCGGGCCTTTGCAGGCTGGATATGGCAGGGGCATGGCGGATCTGGCGGCGGGACCGCCATAAGCACGCCAGCCCCAATTCCGCCCAGACCGAGGCGGTGACCGCCGGCGCTCTGGACGTACAGCTGGCCGGGCCGGCCTGGTATTTCGGAGAGTATTATGATAAGCCCACGATCGGAGACCCGGTCCGGCCTATCGAGGCGGAGGATATCCGCCGGGCCAACCGGATGAATTACGCCGCAGGTATCCTGGGACTGGTCCTGATGGCAGGGATCAGATGTCTGATCTGCCGGGCGGCAGGATTATTCTGAAAGAGAGGGAAAAGCATGGCGGAAAAGCATGGCGGCGATTGGGCTGGTTATCTGCAGCAGTATGGCAGGGAACCTCTGGATTTTTCGGCCAATGTCAGTCCCTTCGGTCTGCCGGAGGGGGTCCGGCAGGCGGTGATCGATGCCCTGTCCGGGGCAGAGCGCTATCCGGACCCACAGTGCAGGGCCCTGCGGGCGGCACTGGCTGCGCATTTATCACTTCCGGAGGCTTATATTCTCTGCGGCAATGGGGCGGCAGATCTGATATGGCGGCTGGCCGGGGCTCTGAGGCCTGAAAGGGCTCTGCTGACAGCGCCCACCTTTGGCGAATATGCCGCGGCCCTTCGCAGTGTGGGCTGTGAGATACGGCATTATACTCTGAATCCGTCGGATCTGCGGGTAAGAGAAGATATCCTGACAGAGATTACGGAGGGGACGGATATCCTTTTCCTGTGCGAGCCCAATAATCCCACCGGTCTTACCACAGATCATGCTTTGCTTCAGCGCATTTTGGACCGCTGCCGTGCCTGCGGCTGCCTGCTGGTGGTAGATGAATGCTTTAATGATTTCCTGGATGATCCGGACGCGCATACCATGGCCGGGGAGCTGGCCGGCGGCGGACTCATGATCCTGAGAGCCTTTACCAAATTTTACGGCATGGCCGGCCTCAGGCTGGGCTATGGTCTTTGTGCTAACCGGGATCTGCTGGATCGGATGGCCGCGGCAGGGCAGAGCTGGGCCGTATCGATTCCTGCCCAGGCGGCGGGAATCGCTGCCCTCCGGGAGAAAGATTATGCAGCTTCGCTGCGGGCATTGATACCTCGGGAGAGAAGGCGGCTAAGTCAGGGCCTGGTACAGCTGGGCTTTAAGGTCATCCCCGGGGAGGCTAATTATCTGCTCTTTTACAGCGATGACCATAATCTGGCCGCAAAGCTGAAGGCGCGAGGTGTCCTTTTGAGGGATTGTGCTTCCTATGAAGGTCTGGGACCCGGCTGGTACCGGGCCGCAGTCAAAGGTGAGGCTGATAATGGTCGATTTCTGGAGATTCTGAGAGAGGTGGTAGATCATGGCTAAATGTATTATGGTGCAGGGGACCATGTCCGGCGCAGGCAAGAGCCTGCTCTGCGCGGCACTTTGCCGTATTTTCCGGCAGGATGGCTGGCGGGTAGCCCCCTTTAAGAGCCAGAATATGGCCCTTAACAGCTACATCACCGCCGACGGTCTGGAGATGGGCCGGGCCCAGGTGGTCCAGGCCCAGGCGGCAGGCAAAGCGCCGGATGTGCGAATGAATCCTATCCTTTTAAAGCCCTCCAGTGATGTGGGCAGTCAGGTCATTGTAGGCGGCGAGGTCCGGGGAGACTACCGGGCCAGGGACTATTTCCGCATGAAGCGGCAGCTGATTCCGGACATTATGAAGGCCTATGATAGTCTGGCGGCGGAAAATGACATCATCGTCATTGAGGGGGCCGGCTCTCCGGCCGAGATCAATCTCAAGGCTGATGATATCGTCAATATGGGTATGGCCCGGTTGGCAAATGCCCCGGTGCTGCTGGCCGGTGACATCGACAGAGGCGGCGTCTTTGCCCAGCTTTACGGGACGGTAGCCCTTTTAGAGGAAGAAGAGCGGCAGCGTATTGCCGGGCTGATTATCAATAAATTCCGGGGAGATCCGGAGATCCTGCGCCCGGGCCTGGACATGCTCTATGAAAAGACCGGTATCCCGGTCCTGGGAGTCGTGCCCTACAGCCAGGCTAAGATTGATGACGAGGATTCACTGGCACCGGATCTGGAGGTGACAAAGGTCCATAAGGCCGTAGACATCGCTGTCATCCGTCTGCCCAGGATCTCCAATTTTACGGATTTTATCCCACTGGAGCAGCATCCGGCCCTGGGTGTGCGCTATGTCAGTGACAGCCGGAGTCTGGGAAGACCCGATATGATCATTCTGCCCGGCACCAAAAATACCATGGGTGACCTCCTCTGGCTGCGGCAGAGCGGGCTGGAGATGCAGATCCGGCGCCTGGCGGGAGAGGGCATCCCGGTCCTGGGGATCTGCGGCGGCTATCAGATGCTGGGAGAGCAGCTCCTGGATCCTGAAGGGGTCGAGCACGGCGGCGAGATGGCAGGCCTTGGCCTGCTGCCTCTGGAGACTGTTTTTGAATCCGGTAAGGTCCGGACCCGGGTCCATGCGACGGTCTGTGCGCCCTTTGACGGGGCCGGCATCGACGGCTATGAGATCCACATGGGCAGGACCGGCAGATGTAAATCTCCGGAAGAGCAGCAGGATGATCGCCGGCAAAAGTCAGAGGCCCAGGCTTTCGGTCAGACCTTCGGTGCTGATGCGGAAAATGGCGCTGTGACTCCGGCACAGGAACTGCCCCCGGAGCCATTTTGTATCCTGTCGGACGGGCGGCCCGAGGGTTATGTCCTGGGACAGGTCATGGGGACCTATCTCCACGGGCTTTTTGATTCGGGAGAGCTGACCGGCCGTCTGGCGGACCTTCTGATGGCCCGGAAGGGGCTGACTGCGGCGGAATATCAGTCCGAAAGCCACCATGATTATCTGGACCGGCAGCTGGATCAGCTGGCGGACGAGGTCAGAGCCAGCCTGGATATGGCGGCCATTTACCGGGTCATGGAAGCGTATGAAAAGCAAGCCGATGCTCGCAAAGATTAGCCTCCTATAGAGGTGGCAGTCTTCTGTGATTGAGATAAAAAAGGGAGGAAAGGCCGATGCCTGAGCATACCACACCTTCAGATATTGAGCGGACCAGCATGCAGATCATCAGCAGAGAGCTGGCAGAGATGGGGATCGTCATCCCTGAGGAAAATGCCCCTGTGGTCCGCCGTGCCATCCATACCACGGCAGATTTTGACTATGCAAAAAATCTGCGCTTTACCGACGGGGCCTGTCACCGTGCTATTACCTATCTGCTGTCAGGAGAGGGCGTCATCGTCAGCGATACCAATATGACCAGGTCCGGCATCAGCAGCGTCGCCATGAAAAAGCTGGGAGCAGAAGCCATCTGTTACATGGCAGAGCCTGAGACTGCAGCCGGAGCCAAAGCTCAGAATACGACCCGGGCTGTCATCTCCATGCAGATGGCTGCGGAGCAGCATCCGGGCTGTATTCTGGCCATCGGCAATGCGCCGACGGCCCTTTTGGAAATCTGCCGACTGATGGAAGCGCAGGCCTTCAGACCTGCCCTGGTAATCGCGGTCCCTGTGGGCTTTGTCAATGTGGTGGAGGCTAAGGAGCAGATCCTTGAGGCCTGTGAAAGGGCAGGTATCCCCTGTATAGCGGCCATGGGCCGCAAGGGCGGCAGCACCGTAGCGGCAGCTATCTGCAATGCCCTGCTCTATCAGGCTGCGGATATGCAAGATCCCATGAAACGGGGATGGAATTAGCTGTCGGATAAGACGGAATGGAGATTTCTATGATGGATAATAGGGAAAAGCTATTAGAGAAGATCAGAGACTATGTGCCTGTCAATGAGCAGGAGATGCGGGACCGGCAGCTGATCTGTGACTGGATCATGGCCCATGAGGATGCCTTCCTGCGCGGTAATCCCGTGGCCCATATGACAGCCTCGGCCTGGGTAGTCAGTCCCGATCGGCAGCAGGTCCTGATGGTCTATCACAATATTTATGACTCCTGGTCCTGGCTGGGCGGTCACGCCGATGGTGAGACAGATCTGCTGGCGGTGGCCATGAGAGAGGTCTGCGAGGAATCGGGCCTTAATAAGGTAACACCGGTCTCGGAAGAGATCTTTTCCCTGGAGATTCTGACGGTGGATGGTCATGTCAAAAAAGGGGTCTATGTGCCCAGCCATCTGCATCTTAATATTACCTATTTGCTGGAGGCAGATCCTTCCGGAGCACTGTCTGTAAAACCTGACGAAAACAGCGGCGTATGTTGGTTCACCCCGGAGGATGCCCTGAAAATGTCCACCGAACCCTGGTTTGTCGAACATGTCTATAAAAAACTGATCAGAAAAGTCAATACTGATACCTAAAAATGGCCTTCCTCGTTTGTCAAGTTATTCTCTTTCAGGTTTTCTGTGTCTTGTTAAATGTGAATATTAAGAAAAATAGGCACAGCGCACGGTCTTTTAAGCAGTGGCCAGGGATGTGCGGATACATTCGCCGCAGAGGAGGTAGCTGCTGAAGGCGTTGAGGGCCTCGAGGGCGGGATGCTGCCGGCCCGGTGTCAGTGCCTTTTCACTCAGAATGCCCCGGAGGATACCGATCAGGGTGTTTTCCCGGCCATCCAGGATATCGCTCAGGACGCACTGCTGCATGATGTGTCCGGCGGACCGGGTCTGCAGAAGACCTGCGGCGATGATGGCGGCCGTCTCTGTGAGATCTGTCTCAGAGAGACCCTTAAGGAACTGCTCAGGACGCAGCCGGGACAGACCATCCCGCCCTATATAATAGATTGCCGAGCCATTGATGATCACATCGCTGACGCTGAGGATGCGTCCATGAAAATCGGAAGGAATGCCCTGCTCGAAGCGGCGGCAGACATCCAACGGCCGCTCATAGTCCGGTGTCATATAGACGACCTGGTAATCGGTAAAAAGGGGACTATGTCCCATGACCCTCCTGTAGCTGCCAAGCTCCATAGCATCCGCTCTGAGAAAATCCTCCATCTGTAAAATAAGCATAAATTTATTCTCCTCTTAAAATGAAATTATGAACGTTTGTTCTATGCTCATAATGTACAGGATGCCGAGGGTATTTTTTTGGACTTCTGAAAAAATACAAACATTTGTTCATATTTTTCAGAGGGGCCGAAGAATGTCTGCCGGTCCTTATGGATTGTTTACGAATGAAAAGATCCTGTGGGACTTGTGCCTTCAGGGAAAAACATGCTACCATAAGTGGCAGCGGCTGCGTCTACAGCCGCAGAAACGGATAGCGACAGATAGGAGACCTGCAGTCTTATTGCGGTATACGCTTCGGAGGATATGACACCATGACCATACAATTTTTAAAATACATCGCGGCGGTGGCAGAGATCGGGTCCATTACTGAGGCTGCGCGCCAGCTTAATATTTCACAGCCCAGTCTTTCCAGTGCAATCAAAGAGACAGAGCGGGAGGTAGGCTTTGCTATCTTCAACAGAAGCCGTTCAGGTATTGCACTGACCAAAGAAGGCCTGGAATTTCTGGGCTATGCCCGGCAGGTGATCCAGGAGATGGGACTTTTAGAGGATCGTTTTGTCAGCAGGGTACCGCAGAAACAGCGATTTTGTGTTTCTACGCAGCATTATTTTTTCTGTACCAACGCCTTCGTGGATATGGTCCGGAATTTTGGGCAGGAACGTTTTGAATTTATTCTGAATGAAGCGCAGACCCATCAGATTCTGGAGGATGTGCGCAATCGTTTCTGCGATCTGGGCGTAATCTATCTCTGCAACAGAAATGAGCATTTTCTCAGAAAAACCATGAAGGAGATGGGACTTTGCTTTTATGAACTTTTCTGTGTGTCCCCCTATGCTTTTCTGCGAAAAGGCCACCCCTTAAGCAGCCGGGAAACCATCAGCCTTCAGGATCTGAAGCCTTATCCAAGAATCAACTTTCTCCAGGGAAGTTATGAATCAGCGGACTATTCCGAGGAACCCTTCAGTTCGGAATTTTCCGACAGGGTCATCCGTGTCAGTGACAGAGCCGCCCTTGTCAACCTGATGATCGGTCTGGATGCCTATAATATCGCCAGCGGCATTATTCCCAAATATCTGCAGGGGGATAATATTGTTTCCGTGCCCCTGGAAGAAAAAGAGATCATGCACATCGGTTATGTGCTTTGCAATGGCCAGGAGCTTTCGGAGTTGGGGCAGATCTATGTGGAAGCGCTGAAAAGCTATGGGCAGCTGGGAGATTTCCGCCAGGAAATGGGAGATGCATTGTCGGGAAAGGCTTTGATTTAAAAGCCCACCAACCGGGGAGACCTTGACTCATGAGGTACCGACTGAAGAGACATTGGCTGAAGAGAAAACGGCTGAAAGAATCATGATATCCATAGTCGGAAACTATGAAAAAACATAAAAATTAAGTGTTACCTATATGAACGCTTTCCGTGATATGATACAGACGTATCGCGGAAGGCGTTTTTTATCTTTCTGCTGCGCCCGGGAAAGCAGCAGGAGAGCTTCTGCGGCAGCTGTCAGGATAATTTCCGGTATCCCGGCAGCAGGGAAAAAGAGGTAAATAGAATGTGTGATTTTGTCAGAGGCCTGAGAGCCGGTATCCCGGTGGCTCTGGGTTATTTTTCGGTATCCTTTGTTTTTGGTATCATGTGTGTCAGCTATGGCTTTACCTGGTGGGAAGCTTCGCTGATTTCGGCTATGACACTGACTTCTTCCGGACAGTTTTCCGGTATTATGACAATGATGCTGCCGGGGCAGTATCTGCAGATGCTATTGTCGCAGCTGACCATCAACTGCCGTTATGCCTTTATGGGGGTCTCACTTTCCCAGCGGCTGGATGACCGCCTGAAGGGCGGCTGGCGCTGGCTCTTTGCTTTTGTGATCACAGATGAGATTTTTGGCGTGGCGATTACTGAAGAGAAGGTGACGCGGCCTTTTATGGCAGGATTGGGCCTTTTGCCCTGGATTGGCTGGACCTCCGGGACGGTCTGCGGCGCGCTGCTTGGTAATGTCATGCCGACAGGTGTGATGAGCGCTTTGGGTCTGGCTCTTTACGGTATGTTTATTGCTGTGGTCGTGCCGGAAATGAAGGCGGACCATCCGGTCTGCCTGGTAGTGGCCGCGGCCGCAGGCCTGAGCTGTGCCTTTTATTTCCTGCCCTTCCTGCAGCAGGTGCCCTCCAGCATGGCTATTACGATCTGCGCGATCATAGCCGCTGCATTCGGAGCAGTGCTGTTTCCGGTGGAGGAGGAGACAGATACCGGGGATGCGCAGGAGGCGGCTGCATATGCTGCTGTCGGCGGCGGTGCCGCCCAGCCTGCCTACAACACAGGAGGCATCTTTTAAATGCAGTACCGGGAATTCTTTATTTATCTTCTCCTGCTGGCGGGATCTACTTATCTGATCCGGGCCCTGCCTTTTGTGCTGGTCAGGCATCAGGTGAAAAATCGATATGTCAGGTCTTTCCTGGCGTATATTCCCTCTGCGGTATTGACAGCGATGACGGTCCCGGCAATCTTTTACGCAACCCGATCGGTAATCTCAGCGGCTGCGGGTTTTCTGACCGCATTGATTCTGGCCTTGAAGGGCAGGTCTCTGACAATGGTGGCGGCTTGTGCCTGCCTGTCGGTATTTGTCGTAGAGCTGCTGCTGCAGTTTTAAAGGCCAAGGCCTGAAAAATAGACATGAAATCCGGGATTTTTCCCGGGTGCATGATAAAATCCTTCCCCCTTTTATATGGACCCTCTTTATCGGTTCTCCGGTAAGGAGGGTTTTTCTGTGAGTTTATCCCGGTTGGAGATGACACTTGTCTTTGAAGACGCCTATTTCTATGGATGGTGAATGATAACCGAGACATTCCGGCAGGGGTCCGGTATCCGATTGGGATAAAAGCTGTGCAGGTGTCGACTTGAATTTACAGCTTGTAATGCTATAATGAGATGTACCTCGGCAAAGGTCTCAGCCGGCACCGGCCAAATTGTGCGCCGGGTCTCAGCCGGCATCAGTCAAATCGTGCGCTGGGCCTCAGCCGGCATCAGTCAAATCGTGCGCCGGGCTTCAGCCGGCACCAGTCAAAATTGTGCGCCAAGCTTCTGAGAACATTGACCTTAGCAGTGTGAGACGACCGGGGACATAAGCTGCGGACAGACCGGAGAGAGGACATGACGATGCATATGCCTGAATTTAAAGCCGTGATCTTTGATATGGACGGCGTGATTTTTGATACGGAAAAGCTGGTGCGGGAATGCTGGCAGATCATTGCGGAAAAATACCATATTCCGGACATTGAGGAAGCCTGCAGGGCCTGTCTGGGCCTCAACCAGGAGGCGGCAAAGGATGAGTTCATCAGGCGCTATGGCGGGAATTTCCCCTATTGGGACTACAAAGCGGAGATGAGAGCCGTCTTCTTCGGACCGAAATACGGCAAGCATCTGCCCATCAAAAAGGGTGCCCGGGAGCTACTGGCTTATCTGAAGGATCGGCAGATCCCGGTGGCCCTGGCCAGCTCGACCCGCAGCGCTGTGGTTTTAAAGGAGCTTCAGGATGCGGAGCTGATCTGCTATTTTGATCAGATCATCTGTGGGGATATGGTCTCCCGCAGCAAGCCGGATCCGGAGATCTTCCTCACGGCGGCCAAGGCGCTGGGCGTGCCGGCCGGAGATTGTCTGGCTATCGAGGACTCCTACAACGGCATCCGGGCGGCCGCGGCCGGCGGGCTTATGCCGGTCATGGTACCGGATATGCTGCCGGCGGACGCAGAGATGCGGGAGAAGAGCGTCCTGATCGTCTCCTCCCTGGCAGAGCTTGAAGCCATGCTCAGGCAGGAGAGGACGGCATTTTAGCTTTTCTTTTTCCGGACAGATGGTATAATATCGTCAAATGCAGCTTTGGCAGTGAGGCTGCTGCGGCTGCAGGACTTCATGGAACGGTGATCCGTTCCGGGAAATGACATCAGAAAGAAGGTTTTTTAAATATGATCACGCAGATTTCAATCTACACGGAAAATAAACGGGGAGCGGCCAGACAGATCCTTTCCCTTTTATCGGAAAAGGATATTAATGTTCTGGGGTTTGTCAGCAGTGAGAGCGGAGACTTCGGGACTCTGAGGCTGATCGTTTCGGATCCCGACGGAGCCATGACGATCCTGGAGGACGGCGGGTATCTCTGCCGCAGGGGAGAGGTCCTGGGCGTAGAGCTTCCGGACCAGCCGGGTCAGCTGGCCATGCTGCTGCAGCGGATCGAGGAGATCAATATCAACATCGATTACATGTATGTAGGCTACAGGCGGGAAAACCATCAGCCCGTGATCCTGCTGCATTGTGACGATCAGGATATCGTCGCCGGGATTCTGACCAGGAGTGGGTATACCATTTACTAAAGGATGGCAGATTCTGAAGAGAAGCGCCGGAAACAGAGACTGAAGAGAAACACCGGATCACAGTCAACAAAAGATTAATAACAGATCACGAAAACGAATAGATCAATGATGTATCATAGAAACAGGTAAACCAATGACGGTTTACGGATACAAATAGAGAAATGACTGATCACAGTCACTAAAGAGAAATGACAGAGTAAAGGGAATCGCAGGCGATGAGTATGACGATGACAATGAAGGAAGCAACAGCAAAGATGAAGGCGGACAGCTATCAGATGGCGGTCCTTTCCATAGAGACGAGAAACAGGATCCTGGCAGCGGTCAGGGAAGCCCTGATGGCGCAGCAGGAGGCCATATTTGCAGCTAACCGGCTGGATCTGGCGGCGGCTGAGGAGAATGCCATCTCCGAGGCCGTGAAAAAGAGACTGAAATTTGATCAGGGAAAGCTCGCTGATGTGACGGCCGGGATCGACCAGCTGATCGCCCTGCCCGATCCCATCGGCAGGAAGCAGTTTGTGCGGGAGTTGGACGAGGGTCTCGTCCTGACCCGGGTGTCCTGCCCCATCGGTGTCATCGGCATCATTTTTGAGGCCAGACCCGATGCCCTGGTGCAGATTTCATCCCTCTGTATCAAGAGCGGCAACTGCGCTGTCTTAAAGGGCGGCCGGGAGACGGCCAATACCAACCGGGTGCTTTTTGGCATCATTTACCGGGCCGCGGTAGCCGCCGGCGCGCCGGAGGGCTGTATGCTGCAGGCCGAGGGCCACAGTGAGATCAGCGAGCTGCTGGACTGCGATAAGAGTGTGGACCTGTTGATTCCGAGAGGGTCCAATCAGTTTGTGCGCTACATCATGGATAATACCAAGATCCCGGTCATGGGCCATGCGGACGGCATCTGCCATACCTATGTGGACAGGGATGCGGACCTTGAAAAGGCGGCCAGAATCATCCTGGATGCCAAGACCCAGTACACTGCCGCCTGCAATGCCACAGAGACCCTGCTGGTCGACCGGGCCATCGCGGAGACCGCCCTGCCCCTGCTGGCAAAGGTCCTTTCAGAAGAGGGTCACGTCGCCTTGAGAGGTACTGCGGAAGCGGCCGTGATCATCGATGCCGCCCTGCAGCAGAGCAGGACGCCGGCTCAGGATGCATCAGCGGGTCCTGCAGCAGGGATAGCGGCAGAGCCGGCTGCGGCCTGTGAGATCATGGGCGAGGATGAGTTTAATACGGAGTATTTAAATCTCACCCTTTCCGTCAAGTTGGTGGACGGCGTCGATGAGGCCATCGCCCATATCAATCGTTTCGGCTCCCATCATACGGACTGCATCGTGACGGAAAATGCCGCGACTGCGGACCGCTTCATGCAGTTTGTGGATTCCGCCGGCGTCTATCAGAATGCTTCCACCCGTTTTGCCGACGGCTTCCGTTACGGCTTCGGCGCGGAGGTAGGTATCAGCACGAGCAAGATCCACGCCAGAGGTCCGGTAGGCCTGGAGGGCCTGACCACCTACAAGTACAGACTCTGCGGACAGGGACACATCGTCGGGGATTACGCCTCCGGGGTGAAACAGTTCCATTTCAGAGACCTGGCATAGGGCAGACAGAGCTTTTTTAGATCATTTAAACACCTGCGGGAGAGCTGGCGACAGTATAGAAGAGATTGACTTATATATCTGCGGGAAGGTGCATGGGAAGAGGGGGAGACCATGTATAAGGACAGGAACGGACTTTTAAATACCATCGACGGACGGCTCCGGGATAAGCTTATGGCCAGAGGCTTCGTGACCTTCATGAAAAAGGGCCGCCCTCTTTTTAAAGAAAGGCAGAAGGTGGACGCGGTCTACTTTATCCTGAAGGGCTATGTGGAGCTGAGCCGTATGAATCACACCGGCACCCGCCGGGTCATCTTTATCTGTGCCTCGGGAGAGTGTGTCAATGAGGTGGTCTTCGAGCAGCCCATTGCCTCCGTCACGGCCACGGCCTTGGGAGATGTGATGCTGCTTAAGCTCCATCGCCGGGATTTTATGGTCTTATGCGATGAGGAACCGGGGCTGGTCCGGGCCATATTTAACTCCTGCGCTCTGAAAAACCGCCGCCTTTACCATCAGCTGTCCAATATTACCGCGGCCAACCGTCTGGATAAGCAGCTGGAGGGGAAGCTGTGGAAGCTGGCCAGGGATTTCGGCGTCGATACGCCGGAAGGCCGCCGCATCGATATCGAAATGTCGGTCAATTTCATTTCCGACCTGATCGCGGCCAAGCGGGAGACCACCTCCAGGATCCTCAAAAAGCTCAGGGAGGATGGCCTGATCTGCCAGCAGGGCGGCTATATCACCATACCCGATATGGAGCGGCTCAGGACCGATATCTTCGGCAGCGGGCACTGAATGGACTTTTCCTGTAAAGCTTTGGACAGCTGATGATAACTGTGCGGCTGATCTGGAAAATTTCACTTGAACATATGCAGATCGCTTTGAAGCATTTGTAAAATCATACATATCGTTTTTGTGGAAAATGATATATTGTATACAGCATTCTTTGGTTGATTTTGTTACTTTGTGATAAAAATCACATACAAAGGCAGCGCCATATCTGATAATAAATATCAGTATGGCGCTGCCTTTTTGCATTTTATGGGGAGCAATCGGTAATTTATAGCTAACCGCACCTCATAAGGAGCGGACGGCAGCGGCCATGTGTGCGATTTTTTTATCAATATAAAAAGGAGAGTAACAATGGGATTTCAGTTTTCAATGGATGAGATGGAGCTGATCTTTGCCGGACTGTCTGAGAAGTATGACATCTACGCCCCCGTGGTGAAGAAGGGTGAGGGCACCTTCTCCGAGATCGATGTCATCAGATATGACAAGGTGAAGCATCTTTCCGAGATCGAGTGGCAGAAAAAGTCAGATTATTCCTTTAAGGAAGTGCTGCTGGCCATCAACGAGACCCTCTTTTATTTCACAGAGGATCAGACCATGGTACCGAAGGGACCGGAAAAGGAAATGCTGGTCTTTTTAAAGGCCTGCGACCTCAATGCCTTAAAGCGTCTGGATCAGATCTATTTGGACAATGTTTTCGGTGATTTCTATTACGCAAGGATCAGGGAAAAAGCCAAATTTATCCTTATGGGCTGCAGCGAGAGCTGTGAGAACGGCTTCTGTGTCAGCATGGGTACCAACAAGGCGGAAAATTATGACGCTTACATGGCCATCGAGGGCGATAAGGTCATGGTAGATGCAAAGGATGAGACCCTGGGTCAGGTCTTTGCCTGCGGCCGCAGCGCGGATGTGGCGCCGGCCTTTGTCACAGAGAACCATGAAAAGGTCACCCTGCCTCAGAATCTGAATCCCGTCAAGGTCAGGGATCTGCCGCTGTGGAAGGAGTACGGCGACAGATGTATCACCTGCGGCCGCTGCAACTTCGCATGTCCGACCTGTACCTGCTTCACCATGCAGGACATTTTCTACAAGGACAATGCCAGAGTCGGTGAGCGCAGAAGAGTCTGGGCTTCCTGTCAGGTCGACGGCTATACCGATATCGCCGGCGGCATCGGCTTCAGAGGCAGCAAGGCGGACCGTATGAGATTCAAGGTCATGCACAAGATCTACGATTTCGAGAAGCGTTTCGGCTATCAGATGTGTGTTGGCTGCGGCCGCTGCAACGATATCTGTCCTGAGTATATTTCCTATTCCAATATGATCAACCGTCTGGCAAAGGAGGAAATGTAAAATGAAAAACGAATATATTCCTCAGTTTTCTACCATCAGAGAAGTCATCAAGCATACCGATATGGAGTATACCTTCCGCATGGAGTTTAAGGGCGATGTAAAGCCCGGCCAGTTCTTCGAGATCTCCATCCCGAAATACGGTGAAGCACCTATCTCTGTCAGCGGCATCGGCGAGGATACCGTGGACTTTACCATCCGCCGCGTCGGCGTAGTCACCCACGAGATCTTTGAAAATTATGTCGGCGACAAGCTTCTCATCAGAGGCCCTTACGGCAACGGCTTCGATGTCAACAATTTCAAGGGCAAGGAGATCGTCATCATCGGCGGCGGTACCGGCGTATCCCCCATGAGAGGCGTTATCCAGTACTTTGCGGCTCATCCGGAGGAGGCTGTCAGCACCACCCTGATCGCCGGCTTCAAGAGCCCTAAAGATGTCCTTTTCAAGAAGGATTTCGAGGAGTGGGCCAGGACCATCAATGTCATCAAGACCGTCGACGGTGCCCCGGAGGGCTATGAGGGTCCTGTAGGCATGGTCACCAAATATATCCCGGATCTCAAGTTTGAGAATCCCGAAAATGCTGTCTTCATCTGTGTCGGCCCGCCGATCATGATCAAGTTTACCATCATGGCCATCCAGAAGCTGGGCATCAAGGCCGCGCAGATCTGGACCTCCTACGAGAGAAAGATGTGCTGCGGCCTGGGCAAGGGCGGCCACTGCAAGAAGAACGAGAAATATA
>R11__coassemble_734_pt1 | contig 20278 bp, 12 predicted proteins | sample R11__metabat2_low_PE_030 | metagenome-assembled genome bin R11 | reverse complement strand
ACGGCTTTGACTTAATTAACGAGTTCAAAATTAATATCCTGATGAACACGCATATTTTCGAGTGGCTTTAAAAGGCCTGCTTTGTGAGTAATCCGGATGCCCAGGGCCTTAAAAACTGGGTCACCAAACTGAATAACGGCACCAGCAGGCTGACCGTGTTCAAGGGCTTTACCGGCAGTCAGGAATTCATCAATCTCTGCAGCAAATACGGGATCGATCCATAGCAGATATAGGATGATCTGCGGCAAATACTTGCTCAATCCATAGCAGATATGAGATGATCGGCGGCAGCTGCGGGATTGATCCGCAGCAGACAGGATATGGATTCCCGGAAAAAGGATATGAGACCGCGGTCTCTCCATGAGGTAAAAGCATGAAGAGCCGGATCATTGCGATCCGGCTCTTTTGCCATTAAGTTTATGTCGTTAAGCTTATGCCATAAAATTTATGTCATAAAGCTTTTGATATCCGCTTTTACATAAGCTTTCTGAACATTTCCTCAAACTGCTCCAGCGTAGCCGGTCTCGGATTGCCCGGTGCGCAGGCATCTGCGGCTGCGGACTCGCACAGGAAAGGCAGATCCTCTTCCTTCAGCTTGTCAAGCTTGACAGGGATGCCCACATCCACAGAGAGCTGGCGGACAGCATCGATGGCAGCCTGACGGTAAGCAGCCTGATCCATACCGGTGGTGTCGATGCCGAAGGCTTCGGCGATGGCCTTGTACTTTTCACCGGTGTACTCCTGGTTGAACTCCATGACGATCGGCAGCATCATAGCGCAGGCGACGCCGTGAGGTGTGTCATAGACGGCACCCAGGGTGTGGGCCATGGAATGAGCGATGCCAAGACCGACATTGGAGTAAGCCATAGCGGTGACGTACTGAGCCAGAGCCATGCCCTCACGGCCGTCCGGATCATTGGCCACAGCCTTGCGGAGGTTCTTAGCGATCAGCTGAATCGCCTCCAGATCCAGGACATCGGCCAGCTCCCAGGCGCCGGCGGTGGTGTAGCCCTCGATGGCATGGGTCAGCGCATCCATACCTGTCGCGGCGGTCAGGCCCTTCGGCATGGTAGCCATCATATCCGGGTCGACGACGGCGATGTCGGGGATATCGTTGGGGTCAACACAGACGAACTTTCTCTTCTTCTCGACATCGGTGATGACATAGTTGATGGTGGCCTCAGCGCCGGTACCGCCGGTGGTCGGGACAGCGATGGTGAAGACGGTGCGCTTCTTTGTAGGCGTGACGCCCTCCAGAGAGCGGACATCCGCATACTCCGGATTGTTGATGATGATGCCGATGGCCTTGCCGGTATCCATAGAGGAACCGCCGCCGATGGTGATCATGAAGTCAGCACCGGATGCTTTGTAAGCGGCGACGCCGTGCTGGACGTTCTCGATGGTCGGGTTTGGCTTGATGTCAGAGTACAGGCTGTAAGCGATGCCATTCTGCTCAAGCAGGTCGGTGACCTTCTTTGTGACGCCGAATTTGACCAGATCCGGGTCGGAGGCTACGAAAGCCTTGGTGAGACCTCTGGAAGTGATCAGCTCCGGGATCACTTCGATTGCGCCGTGTCCGTGGTAGGAAATGCCATTCAGGACGAAACGATTAACTGCCATTTGTAAATACCTCCCTAAATATAGCTGCCGTTTGAAAACGGTCAAGTCTATTATAAACCTAAAATGGCGTTAGGAAAAGCGATATTGGGGATAAAAATCGGCCTTTACGGGGCACAGGGTAGGCTCTAAGAGCGGAAGAATGTTAAGGACAGATCCGGGCCGCCGTCTCATCGGGGGAGAGGGCAGCGCATATGCCTGCCCGCTGTCCATTCGGAGGATGACAGATGCCTCAAAACTGTGATAAAATGACGAAGACTATACAGCATACCGGCCAGGCCGGATATAAGGTGGAGAGTTTATGACAGCATATCAGGATATATTGACAGAAATCATGCAGGAGGCGGACCGGATTCGCAGGATCCCTCTGCCGGAGCTGCCGGCCCGTTCCGGGAGCATGGCGGTCCCGGAGCAGGTGCCCTATTACCGGCTGATGTCCTATCAGGGCGGCGCTTTCATCGATAATCTTTATGCCAGACTCCTGGGCCGCATGGCGGAGGATGAGGAGTATGGGCATTATCTGGAGGCCCTGGAGAGCGGCCGTATGGACCGGGAGGCTATCTTCTGCGAGGTTGCCCTGTCCCCGGAGGCAGTGGCAAAGAATGTCCGGATCACCGGCATTGCCGTCAAAGAGATCCGGGGCAGCCTGCTGACTGCCCTGTCGGATGAGAATTTTACAAAAAAGATCTACCCCTGGCTTTTTGACAGGGACATGGACCCGGCCGGAGAGGCCTATTACCGGGAGCTTTTCGCAAAGGGGGCCGGCCGGAAGGCGGTGCTTCATGTGATCGCGGCCTCTGAGGAGGTCCTGGGCAAGGGCATCCGTATCATGGAGGACAGCGGCGAAGAGCTTGTGGATTATGAGACACTCATGTCCCCGGAGGGCGGTGCCTTTTTTGAGGGCCTTTATGCCCGGCTGCTGGGACGGCTGCCGGATGCGGAGACCACCGCGGCCCATGCGGCCATGCTCGCGGACGGGCGTCTTACAAAGGAAGCCCTCCTGATGTCTGTTGCTATGTCAGGGGAGGCTGTTTCAGGACCGGTCCGGATCGTCCATATCAGCATGCCTGCCCTGGACCTTGGCTGGTTTATCCCATTTGAGGGCCGGCAGTTCCTGAAGCTTTTCGCAGACTGGTATCTGGGAGGCTGTCTGCCGGAGGATCAGGCCCTTTACTGGCAGCGGATGCTGGCCTTGGGGGCGCCCAGACGCCTGGCGGCAGAGCAGCTGATCCTGGCCGCGGGGGAGGACCGGATGGGCCCCCGGGTGACCGGCCCCGAGCTTGAGGACCGGGTAGATTACGCGGATCTGATGGCGGCCCCGGAGGCGGATTTTACGGATATGCTTTATGCCCGCCTGCTCTGGCGTCTGCCGGATGCGGAGGGGAAGGCCTCCTGGGAGGCTGCCCTGACGGAGGGCCGGATGGACCGGGGGCAGATCATTAAGGCCATCGCCCTTTCGGACGAGGCGGTGTCAAAGCCCATTGCCTTGATCGGCATTCCGCCGATGACTCTGGAGGAGGAGGCTCTGACACGGCTGGAGGGGGAGACCTTTATGAGGGAAGCTTTTCTCTGGATCATGGGCCGTGAGCCGGATCCCGCCGGGCTGGATTATTTCGGAAGCCTTTTGGCGGCCGGGGCCTCAAAGTCTCTGATCCTCCATGCCATGCTGGCGACGGAGGAGGGCAGTCACCGGGAGATGTGTCTTGTCGGCGGCCGCTATGACGGCATGACGGCCGGCGGCCCCGTGGCCCTGGAGACCCTGATGTCCCTGCCGGACGGCGATTTTACGGAAATGAGTTATCTGCGGCTTTTGGGCCGCTATGCGGACAGAGAGGCCTATCTTGGCTGGCGGCAGCAGCTGGCGGCCGGCGCATCCAGACTGGATCTGTTAAAGGGCCTTCTGGAGTCCCCGGAGGGCAAAGCACGGCAGGCAGAGATCACCGGCTTTAAGGGCGCTTATATGAAGCACCAGATCAGCCGCAGACTTTTCAGGCGATAGGAGGGAGGAGACCTATGAAAATACTGATCATGCATGAAATCGTAGTCCCTCATGACGCCGTAGGTACGGATATCGAGGTCATGGCCGGGATCCTTTCAGAGGCGCATGACTGCCGGGTCTATGCCCGGGACGGCAGGATCTCCGGACTGCATTATGTCCCTGAGGAAGAGATCGAAGACCTCATAGCTGATCCTGAGCTGGTGATCATTTATCACCACAGCTCCTGGTGGGAACGGGGCGGTGCGCTGCTTAAGATGGCTTCCGGCCGGATCATTATCCGCTATCACAATGTGACCCCGGCCGCTTTTTTCGAAGGCTACGGCTATATCCTCAATGATATCTGTCATAAGGGCAGGCAGCAGACGGAGGCGCTGATGCTGGCCCATCCGGACGCTTACTGGATGGCCGATTCCCTCTACAACCGCAGGGATCTCTGGCGGGTGCCGGATGAGCGGGTATGGATCGTGCCGCCCTTTAACCGTATCCAGGAATGGGGCGTAGGGGCCGGTGATCCGGCGGTGGCGGAGGAGATCCATGCCTCGGAGGATCTTAATCTCCTCTTCGTCGGCCGGGTCGTGCCCAATAAGGGCCACCTTTTCCTGCTGGAGGTCCTCAGATATTACTGCTATCACTATGACCGTCATATCCGGCTGAGGGTCATCGGCAAGATGAATCCTGTCCTTAAGGATTATAATGATAAGGTCAATGAGATGATCCGGATCAGCAGACTGGAGGACCGCATCGAATTCATCGGAGAGGTCACGGATGAGACCCTGATCTCTTATTATAAAGAAAGTGATCTCATGGTCTGCGCCAGCCTTCATGAGGGCTTTTGTGTCCCGGTGGCGGAGGCCCAGTATTTCGGCCTGCCCATCGCAGCCTTGCGCTATGCGGCGGTGCCGGAGACCATCGGTCCGGACCAGCTCCTTTTGGGACCGGAGCCGGCGGATTTTGCCGCGGCCCTGCACACCTTAAAGAATCATCCCGAGTACCGCGAGCTGCTGGCACAAAAGGGCCGGGAAAATTATGACCGCCGTTTCTCCCTGGAAAAGATCCGGGAGGCCTTTTTGGGGAGCATGGAGGAGATTCTGGCGGATCACCGGCCCGGAGGACTGCGGCAGCGGACCGGCCGCGTGGCTTTTGTCTCCCCCTGGTTTGCCGAGCGCATTCCCGGCGGCGCGGAGATGGAGCTGCGGGGCGCTGTCCGGCATCTGAAAAAGAGCGGCATGGACGTAGAGATCCTGACTAGCTGTGTCAGGGAATTCGGCGCGGACTGGAATATAGATTATTATCCTCAGGGCACGGAGTATATCTGGCAGGTGCCGGTGACCCGCTTCCCTGTCAGACAGAGAAATGCGGCGGCCTTTGACGAGGTCAACGCCAAGCTGATGGCGGGGGAGACCCTTTCCGATAAGGAGGAAAATACCTACTGCCGGGAGATGGTGAATTCCCCGGACCTTTATGTCTATATCAGAGAGCATTACGACGAGTATGATCACTTCGTCTTCATTCCCTATATGTTCGGCACCACCTATTACGGGATGCAGGAGTGCCTGCCCAAGGCCATCCTCATTCCCTGCCTCCATGACGAGAGCTATGCCAGACTGCGGCTCTTTAAGACCCTGTATCCAAAGATCCGGGGTATGATCTATCATGCCTGGCCGGAGCATGACCTGGCGGGCGGCCTCTATGACCTGGCAGGTGTCAGGCAGACGGTCATGGGCGAGGGCGTGGATACGGACTTTACCTATGACGCGGACCGCTTCAGAGACAGATACGGCATTACCGATCCCTTTATCCTCTATGCCGGCCGTAAGGATGCCGGCAAGGGTGTGGATGAGCTGATGACCTATTTTGGGGCTTATAAGGAGAGTCATCCCGATTCTCCTCTCAAGTTTGTCCTCATCGGCGGCGGCAGCCTGGAGATCCCGGAATCTCTGGCCGGGGAGGTCATGGATCTGGGCTTTGTGGACCTGCAGGATAAATATGACGGTCAGGCGGCGGCGCTTTGCCTGTGCCAGCTGTCCAGAAATGAGAGCTTCTCTCTGGTTATCATGGAGAGCTGGCTGTGCGAGCGGCCGGTCATCGTCCATGAGGGCTGTCCTGTGACCAGGGATTTTGCGGAGCGCTTTGAGGCCGGCAGGGCTGTCGGGGACAGCACATCCTTCGCGGAAAGCATTGATTTTTATCTGCAACATCCGGAGGAGGCCCGCGAGATGGGCCGCAGGGGCCGGGAAAAGGTCCTGGCTAGCTTTTCAAGAGAGGTCATCGCAGAGAAATTCCGGGCCTTTTTCAGGGAGTGTCAGGCAGAGGAGCATTAAGGCCGGATGGGCCGGTAGGTGCTAAGATTTTTCGGCATCACCTTGCGGCGTCTGGTTTTTTGAAAATGCATGCCCTAATGGCTATTGTAATTGACAGTGAATTATTGTAGAATAACCATGTATGTCCATGGGGTCGTACTGCGCCCTGCGGGATATTTCCCGGGGACGATACCTGTATCATTCATGCACGGCCGGCAGCTGCCTGGCGTGCAGTCATTGGAGGTATTTATATATGAAGAAAACAGCCCTCATTATGGCCGGCGGACGCGGCGAGCGTTTCTGGCCGAGGAGCCGCAGAGCACTGCCGAAGCAGTTCTTATCACTGACGAACGACGGCAAGACTATGATCCAGCTCACCGTTGAGCGGATCCTGCCTCTGGTTGCTCTGGAGGATATTTACATTGCTACCAATAAAAATTACAAGGCGCTGGTCATGGCCCAGCTCCCGGGTCTGCCGGAGGAGAACATCCTCTGCGAGCCCGTCGGCCGCAATACAGCTCCCTGTATCGGTCTGGGCGCCAAGCACATCCAGGCCAAATATGAGGATGCCCTGATGATGGTGCTGCCCTCCGATCACCTGATCAAATTCACAGATATTTTTGCCGATACGCTGGCGAAGGCCTGTGAGATCGCTGAGGAGGGTCAGAATCTGGTCACCATCGGCATCGCTCCCAATTATCCCGAGACCGGCTACGGCTATATCAAGATGAATAAGGATCAGGCCAAGGGTGCCGCCTACAGTGTCGACTGCTTCGTGGAAAAGCCGGACCTGGAGACTGCGAAGGCTTATCTGGCTTCCGGCTGCTATGCCTGGAACAGCGGCATGTTCATCTGGAAGACCTCTTCCCTCATGGCCAATATGGAAAACTATCTGCCGGAGATGGCAAAGGGTCTGGCGCAGATCGCCGCAGCCATCGGCAGTGACAAAGAGGATGAGACCCTCTGTGAGATCTTCCCGTCCCTGGAGTCTGTTTCCATCGACTACGGCATCATGGAGAAGGCCTCCGATATCTATGTGATCCCGGGCAGCTTTGGCTGGGATGATGTAGGCTCCTGGCTGGCCATCGAGCGCGTCAAGGGCGCGGACGAAGCGGCCAATACCATTACGGGCAATGTGGTGACCGTGGGTACCACCGGCTGTATCATCGAGGCCGGAGAGAAACTGATCGCCGCCGTAGGCCTTAAGGACATCGTCGTCGTGGATACGGAGGATGCGCTGCTGATCTCCGAAAAGGGCGCGACCGCCGATATCAAGAAGGTCCTTGCAAAGCTGGATGAGCAGGGCAAGGCACAGTATCTGTAAATATCAGTGCCTCTGGGCACTGTATATATAAGAAGTCACAAAATAACATCAAAATAGATATCCTGCGTGCAGGATGATCAAAAGGAGTCAGAAAAATGAAAAATGCACTGATCACAGGTATCACAGGTCAGGACGGTTCTTACCTTGCAGAGGAGCTGCTGGAGAAGGGCTACAATGTTTACGGCATCATGAGAAGAAAGAGCGTTGTGGATTACGGCAACGTTGAGCATATCAAGGACAAGATCCATTTTATCTATGCGGATATGACCGATCCGGTCTCCCTGATCACAGCCATGCGTATTTCCCAGGCCGATGAGGTCTACAACCTGGCTGCCCAGTCCTTCGTCGCGACCAGCTGGGAGCAGCCGCTGGCTACCGCCAACATCGATGCCCTGGGTGTTACCAATATGCTGGAAGCCATCCGCATCGTCAAGCCTGAGGCCCGTTTCTACCAGGCTTCCACCTCTGAGATGTTCGGTCTCGTTCAGGAGATCCCTCAGACCGAGAAGACACCTTTCTATCCGAGAAGCCCTTACGGCGTCGCCAAGCTCTACGGCCACTGGATCACCAAGAACTACCGTGAGAGCTACGGCCTCTATGCCTGCTCCGGTATCCTCTTCAATCATGAGAGCGAGCGCCGCGGCAAGGAGTTCGTCACCAGAAAGATCACCGATGCGGTTGCCCGCATTAAGTTCGGTATCCAGGATCATGTGGAGCTGGGCAACATGGATGCCAAGCGTGACTGGGGTCATTCCAAGGATTATGTCCATGCTATGTGGCTCCTGCTCCAGCAGGAGAGCGCGGATGACTATGTCATCGCCACCAATGAGACCAGGACCGTCCGTGAGTTCGTGCAGAAGGCCTTTGCTGCTGCCGGCATGACTGTCGAGTTCTCCGGCACAGGCGTCGACGAGATCGGTACCTGCAAGGAGACCGGCAAGGTCGTCGTCAGGGTCAATAAGCAGTTCTTCCGTCCCGCAGAGGTCGAACTCCTGCTGGGCAACCCGGCCAAGGCCGAGGCTAAGCTTGGCTGGAAGAGAGATATCTCCTTTGATCAGCTGGTAGAGCGCATGGTAAAGAACGACCTGGCTCTGGTTGAAAAAGAGATGAAGGCCGCAGCCCTCTAAGGCGGTGCCTTTATGAAGCTGTTAGTCACGGGCGGGGCCGGTTTTGTCGGCCGGTACCTGCTCCGTCATATACATGAGACCTACGACTGGGAGCTGCATGTCACAAAGCTTCCCCAGGAGAGCATAGCCTGTGACTTTGCCCGAATCCATGACCTGGATATTCTGGACCGTCAGGCCGTGACGGATCTGATGAGGCAGGTGCAGCCGGATTATATCATCCATCTGGCCGCCCAGAGCTCTGTGGCCGTCTCCTGGAAGAAGCCGGATCTGACTGTAGATATCAATGTCAAGGGTTGCGTCAATCTCCTGGACGGTATCCGGGAGGCGGGCCTTTCGCCCCGCATCCTGCTGATCGGCTCCAGTGAGGAGTATGGTTATCTGCGGCCGGAGGATATTCCGGTCAGGGAGGATACCCTTCCCCGTCCGGGCAATATCTACGCAGCTACCAAGGTCAGCCAGAATCTGCTGGGCAGTATCTATGCCAGAGCCTATGGCATGGATATCATGATGGTCCGGGCCTTCAACCATATCGGGCCGGAGCAGCTGCCCCAGTTTGTGGTGGCGGACTTCTGCAGACAGGTCGCTGAGATTGAGCTGGGGCAAAAGCCCCCGGTCATCTCCACCGGCAATCTGTCCGCAGCCAGAGACTTTACCGATGTCCGGGATGTGGTCAGAGCCTACGGCCTGCTGCTGCAGCAGGGTCAGGCGGGATTGACCTACAATATCGGCAGCGGCAGAGCCATCAAAATAGAAGAGATCCTGCAGATGATCCTGGCCCTCTCCGAAAAGGAGATCCGGCACGAGATCGATCCGGCCAGACTCCGTCCGGTAGATCTGCCCATTATCGAGGCAGACACCACCCGGATTCGGGAGGCCACCGGCTGGGAGCCCCGGATTCCCATCAGTGAGACCATCAAAGAGACGCTGGATTACTGGCGTATACGTTTAAGAGATAAGGAATGAGAGCATGAAAAAGAGACTGATTGCAATGGCTCTGACAGCCATGATGATCGCGTCCGCCCTGGGCAGTCAGGCGGCCTTTGCCTCCGAGCTGACACAGGAGACAGAGGTCGTGACAGAGACTTCCGGGACCGACGAGACGGAAATCTTTGAGACCGAGGCCGAGAGCGAGCTTTCCCGGGAAGCCGAAACCGGGGAGACAGAGACCTCTGAAATCGAAACAGAGGTCGTGACAGAGGAAACTCAGGCCATCGAGACGGAGATCGACGAGACCGAGCTCCCCGCGGAGGAGACCGCCGAGATCGAGGCCCAGGTAAGCCCCGAGGAGGCCAATACCAGAGCCTTCGTTGAGAGAATGTACACTGTCGTACTGAACAGAAGCTCCGATAAGGCCGGCATCGACGACTGGACAGAAAAGCTCCTGTCCGGCCAGAACGACGGCGCGGACATCGCTCACGGCTTCTTCATGAGCCAGGAGTTCATTAAAAAGAATTACAGCAACGAGGATTATATCAATTATCTTTACGCGGGTCTTTTCGACAGAATCGCCGACGACACAGGCAAGGAGACCTGGCTGGCCGCACTGAACAACAAGCTGAGCCGTCTCTATGTCCTTAAGGGCTTCATTGATTCTACGGAATTTAAGAAGCTGTGCGAATCCTACGGTATTGAGCCGGGCACCATTTCCCTGACCAGCGTCACCGATAAGAATCCCAAGGTCACCCGTTTCGTTACCTATCTTTACAGAAATATCCTCAGCCGTGAGCCTGAGATGCAGGGCCTGACCAACTGGGTACAGCAGCTGGTCAGCAAGAAGAAGACAGCGGCTGAGGTTGCGCTGGGCTTCACCTGCAGTGATGAGTTTAAGAATAAAAACACCAGCAATGAGGAGTATGTAAAGCTTCTTTACTCCACTATCCTGGGCAGAAGCGCTGACGCTGCGGGTCTGGCCAACTGGGTCAAGCTCCTGGAAAACGGCCTGTCCAGAAACTATGTACTCAACGGCTTCACACAGTCCACAGAGTTTAAAAACATGTGCGCAAGCTATGATATCATTGCCGGTAAGGTCACTTTGACAGAGAACAGAGATAAGAATGCGGCCCTGACTCAGTATATCAACAATGCCTACAAGCAGATCTACGGCAGGAACGCCACCACCTCCGAGCTGAACAGCTGGGCCGGCAATATCATCGGCAACAAGCAGACCACGACCCAGATGTTAAAGGCCCTGGTCTCTTCCAAGAGCCTCAGCTACAATGACAGCACTGTCGATATGATCTATCAGATGGCTCTGGGCCGCGGCGCCAGCAGCACCGAGATCAGCAATGCCCTCTCTTCCTACAGCAGCGCTTCCGCACTCATGGATGCCGTCACAGAGAGCAGCGAGTACAGAAACAAGATCAGCGCCATGGGCCTGACTCTCAAGGTCGAGGGCTGGAACACCACCTCCGCAGGCAGATTCTATGTCTCTAATGGTACAGTCCTCAAGGGCTGGCAGCGGATTAATGGCAACAGATATTACTTTGACACCACCACAGGCTATGCCTACACCGGCTGGCACTACCTGGACGGCTACAAATTCTACTTTGAGTCTGACGGTGTCCTTTGCCAGAATGTAGAGGATATCATCGGACCTCAGTCCAAATACTACCTGACCGTCAACTGCATGACCAACCTGGTCACCGTCTACGCAAAGGACGGCGACAATGGCTACATCATCCCGGTCAAGGCCATGGTATGTACCACAGGTCTTGACATCTATCCGACCGTCAAGGGTACCTACACCCTGTCCAGTCACTGGAGATGGGGCCGTATGATAGGCGATGTATGGGCACAGTACTGTACACAGATCAGCGGAGACTACCTCTTCCATGCGGTCTGGGATTACTACCAGGACAACAAGACCATGTCCATCACCGAATACAACAGACTGGGTGACTCTGGCTCCCATGGCTGCGTCCGTCTGACCGTCAAAGACGCCAAGTGGATCTACGACAACTGCCTCGGCTCCACCGTCTACCTGTCCAACTACGGCATCGACGCACCATTCGACCAGCCAGACATCCCGGCCCCCGTCGTCATCAGCGGCGACATGGGCTACGACCCATCAGATCCAAACATCTAAGATAAAGCAAACCAAGTAAAAACAGCGGCCCGTGCTTGCACGGAAGCCGCTGTTTTTATTTGGTTTACGAACGAAGATCGAGGCGGAGGGACATACGTGAGTATGGCCCGGGAGCCGAGATCTTCGTCGTGCAGCGGGAGCGCTGAAAGCGCGGAGCTGCACGGCTTTATCTTAGATGTTTGACTGCAAAGCTTATGTAGTCTGAGGCGGAGGGACATGCGTAGGCATGGCCCGGGAGCCGAGATCTTCGTCGTGCAGCGGGAGCGCTAAAAGCGCGGAGCTGCACGGCTTTATCTTAGATGTTTGTTTTTGTTGATTTTTTGACAGCCGAAAAGTATAATGTTTTTATTGACGGAGGTGTAATAAATGTTAACAAAAGGAAGACCAAGAATAGAAGACCCAAGGGATTACAGAGTTCAGGTACGATTTAATGAAAATCAGAGGGCAAGATTGGAAGCCTATTGCGAGAAAATGCATTTAAAAAAGGCACAGGTACTGATGATGGGCTTTGAAGAACTTGAAAGACAGTACCTGAAACAGGAGAAGGTCGACACTGAGGATGAGTTCCGGGTTTCCAGTTCAGAAGATACAGATACATTGCGTGGTCAGGAATTCAATGAAGATAAATATTCGAATATTTTTATTGAGTTATCAAAACTGGATCCCAGCGAGACACTTCAGTTGGCCCTGAATGCGGAAACAGATGAGATCAGGGGATTTTATGAAACCATCAGTAATTATTTTATGCAGAGAAGGCAGGCAAAGGTCATAGCAGGAAATATGTATTGATGAAAAGATATATTATACTGGCGGGCGTTAATGGGGCCGGAAAATCAACGCTATACTATCTTATGCCTTCTCTTAATGAAATCGAAAAAATTAATCTCGATGACACAGCAAGAGAACTGGGGGATTGGAATAATCCCAGAATCGTCATCTCTGCGGCAGCAGTGGTCCTGAAAAAATTGATCATTGTTTTGCAAACGGGGTGTCATTAAGCCAGGAGACCACTTTATGTGGCAGGAGTATTCTGAAGAATATTAAGAGAGCAAAAACAATGGGATACAGAATAGAGATGCACTATGTGGGCCTTAATAGTCCTGAACTGGCTTTGGAAAGAGTTAAAAACAGGGCGGCGCGTGGGGGACATGATATTCCTGCTGAGGATGTTATACGTCGATATAGCGAATCATTCAGAAATTTAAAGCTTGTTTTGCCATTATGTGACGTGACTGCATTTTATGATAATACATTTGGTATGAGACGTTTTGCAATTTATAAAGAGGGCAGATGCCTGCAGTGTTCACAGAATATTCCCGCATGGTTTGCTCAATATATAAAAAATGATTGAAAGCTTTTGTAGCATCTCTTCCTAAAGTATGCTATAATACCATGCGAACTTTACAATGAATTACTATGCGGTTTTGTGACCGCCATTGGAGAATACAATGAATAATGTTCTGGAATATCTGACCGCGGCGACGGAGCAGCGGCCGGAGCATATCGCGGTGGCCGATAAAGAGCGGCAGCTGACCTACCGGGAGTTGGCCGACGGAGCCGCCTGCATCGGCAGCCTCCTGTCGGGCTATGGCCCGGATGCTCCTATCGGCGTCTTTGCCGATCGCAGTGTGGAGACCCCGCTGATGTTCATGGGCGTCCTCTGGAGCGGCAATTACTATGTCCCGCTGGACCCCGATCTCCCGGAGGAAAAGCTTTACAAGATCATTCATGACAGCGGCATGCAGGCCATCCTGGACCATGCACCCGGCAGATCTCTGCCGGCAGGCACAGAGGCGGTTCGCGTCTATACACCGGCAGACATTCCGTCTGAGAAAGCTCCGTTTCCGACGGTCGGCGGGGAATCCCCTATCTATATGGTCTACACCTCCGGCTCTACCGGTATGCCCAAGGGCGTCAAGAAGAGCCACAGGGCTGTCCTCAGCTTTGCCGAGGCCTATGTGCCCACCTTCGGCTTCACCCCGGATGAGATCATCGGCAACCAGAGCCCCTTCTTTTTTGATGCCTCGGCCAAGGATCTTTATCTGATGCTCAGGCTCGGCGCTACCATGGAGATCATCCCCAGTGAGCACTTTTCCTTCCCGCCGGTGCTGATCCGCTATCTCAATGAGCGCAGGATCACCTTTATTTCCTGGGTGCCTTCGGCCCTGTGCATCGTCACTCAGCTCAATACCTTTACAGAGGTCGTGCCCGAGACGGTGAAGAAGGTCTTCTTCGTAGGTGAGACCTTCCCCATGAAGCACTTCCTCAAGTGGCAGAAGGCCCTGCCTCAGATCGAGTATGTCAATCTCTACGGCGCCACCGAGCTTTCCGGCATCAGCTGCTACTACAGAGTCACCGGAGATGTCTCGGGCCTGGATACCCTGCCCATCGGCAAGCCCCTGTCCAACTGCCGGGTCTTCCTCATGGATGGCGATCAGGTTATCACCGAGCCCCATCATCCCGGTGAGATCCATATCATCAGTCAGGCCCTGGCCTCGGAGTATCACAATGATCCCGAAAAGACGGCCCATGCCTTCATCGAGATGAACGGCGAGAGAGTCTTCCGTTCCGGCGATATCGCCTGGTACGATGAGGAGGGCAATCTCCACTTCGCCGCCAGAAATGACAGCCAGATCAAGCATATGGGCTATCGTATCGAGCTGGGCGAGATCGAGGCCGTGGCGGGCAAGCTTCCGGGACTGGAGAGAGTCTGCTGTCTCTACAACCATGAGCGGCAGAAGATTGTCCTCTTCGTCACTCTGGAGGCGGGCAGTGATCTGGACAGCAAAAAGATCCGCCAGCAGCTCAAGGGCATCCTGACCGATTACATGAGACCCCAGAAGGTCATCATCAAGGACAGCTTCCCCATGAATGCCAACGGCAAGATCGACCGGCAGAAGCTGAAACTGGAGCTATAAAGGAATTTGGAAAATACTTAAGAATAAAAGGAGAATAACCATGGATGAATTATTAGAGATCCTTGAAGAGATCAATCCGGACTATGACTATGAGACAGAGGACAATCTGATCGACGGCAAGAAGCTGGATTCCCTGGAGATCGTACAGCTGATCGCCGATATCTGCGATACCTTTGATATCGAGATCTCTCCAAAGTGGATGGAGAATAAGAACTTCAACAGCGCCAAGGTCATGTGGGAAATGATTCAGACCATCCAGGAAGAGGACTGATCGTAAAGTCCGGGGTCAAAGGCATCCCAAAGCTTTAAAGCCGCCGGATCGTATAGGAGAATCTGCCCTATGGGACTTACAACATTTCGATTTTTTACCTTTGCCGTGCTGCTGGTCCTGGTCTATTATATTGCACCGAAAAAGTACCAGTGGGTCGTGCTGCTGGCGGCCAGTATCTTCTTTTACTGTCTGACCGGCGTCAAAAGCGGCATCTATATCCTGATCACGGCCTGCTCCGCCTACGGCGGCGCTCGCTGGATGGAGCGGATCGGGGAAAAGGGCAAGGCCTACCTGAAGGAACACAAGGCCGAGCTGTCCAAGGACGAGCGCAAGGCCTACAAGAACGCCTATCAGACAAAGCGCCGCCGCGTGATGATCGCGGTCCTGGTCCTGAATTTCGGCCTGCTCTGTGTCTTTAAGTATACCAATTTTGCCATCGAGCAGATCAATCACATTCTGCATCTGACCGGCAGTGAGACCAGCCTGGAGGCCCTGAGCCTGATCATTCCTCTGGGCATCTCCTTTTATACCTTCCAGACCATGGGCTATCTCGTGGATGTCTACTGGGAAAAGGTAGCGGCTCAGAAAAATATCGGAAAGATGCTGCTCTTTACCAGCTTTTTCCCGCAGATTACCCAGGGCCCCATCAGTGATTACCGGCAGCTGAGCAGTGAGCTTTTTACAGAGCACAGCTTCAATTATCACAATTTTTCCTGGGGTGCCCAGCGTTTCTTATGGGGTCTGGCCAAAAAGCTGATCCTGGCCAATACGGCGGCCACCATGGTGGATCAGGTCTTTAATAACTACCAGAACTACATGGGCATCGCCACCCTCATGGGTGCCTTCTGCTACAGCATCCAGATCTATGCCGATTTCTCAGGCTACATGGATATGATGTGCGGTCTCTGTGAGATCCTGGGCATTCACCTGACGGAAAACTTTGTCCGCCCTTACTTTTCCAAGTCCATTGCGGAATACTGGAGAAGATGGCACATTTCCCTGGGCGAGTGGTTCAAGACCTATATCTATTACCCGATCTCGGTGTCCAAATTCAGCCGTAAGATCGGCAAGAAGGCTCAGGCAAAGTTCGGCCGGCGTTTCGGCAAGGATGTGCCTGCGACCATCGGCCTTTTAGTGACCTGGTTTACCACCGGCCTCTGGCACGGCGCTACCTGGGCTTATATCATCTGGGGCGTGGTCAATGGCCTTTTCATCATTGCCTCCCTCTGGATGGATCCGGTCTACGACCGCATGAAATCCGCCCTCCATGTCAATGAGAGCAGCTTTTTATGGAAGCTTTTCATCACAGTCCGGACCTTCTTCCTGGTGACCCTGATCAAGGTCCTGCCGGAGGTGGGAGGACTGCGCAGGGGCGTGGGCCTTATCGTCCATATCTTTGCCCAGCATTCCATCCCGAGACACCTGCATGAGCTGGTCCCCTTTGTCAGTGACTGGCCGGCCTTTTATGTCATGTGCCTGATGACCCTGGTGGTCTTTATCTTCAGCATGATCCAGCGTCAGCATCAGATCCGCAGCTATTTCAACCGTATACCCGCGGCCGTCAGGATTCCGGTCCTGGCAGCGCTCTTTATCTTTACCCTGGTTTTTGCTGCCCAGGTCGGCGGCATGAATGGAGATTTCCTGTATGCACAATTTTAAAGAAAAATTAAAAGACCCCGTCAGGGCCGGTCTTGCTTTCATTTCTTTCCTGCTGTGCATCGTGCTCTTCCTCTACATTCTGCTGATCCCCTACAATCAGATGTACAGCAACAAAAATCAGTACCAGATCGTCTTCATCGGCGCTTCCCTGACCTCCTGGGGCGTCAACCCCGCCACGGTCCAGGCGGTGACCGGTGATAAGACCTGCCTCTTATCCTCCGACGGCTGTCCTCTGTATGGCCGCTATGCCCTGATCAAGTCAGCCATCGAGCAGGAGTCCGTGGAGACCGTAGTGCTGGATATTTCCTACGATATCCTGTCCCAGGACATGAATTACTGGCAGGTGGCCTACCAGTTCCCGGTCATTGCCAAGCTCAATAAGCTTTCGGACAAGCTGGATTATTTCAGAGCCCATGTCAATCTGGCGGAGGATTTTGACCTGGCCTTTACGGAATTTTTCCGCTTTGGCTATGAGGCCTGGGAATATATCCTTCAAAACGGCTATGAGGCCTATGTCACCAGCTTTGAGTTCGATCCCCATGGCGCCGATGATATGCGTCTGGATGCCTCCGAGATCGAGAGCAGCTACAACAGTGAATGCATCGATACGGCTTTTCTGGAGCAGAACCTGAATTATATCCGGGATATGATACAGCTCTGTCAGGATAATGATGTCCGTATTGTTCTGGTGACCCCGCCCTTTACCGAGACCCACGTCTGGAAGATGGACGGCCTGGATATTTTCAGAGACGCTATGCTGGAGATCACGGAAAGCATGGGCTGTGAATATTATGATTTCAACCTTTATAAAGCCAGGAGCGAGGTCTTTGATGACGGATCCTCCTTCTGCAATGAGAATCATCTCAGCGATATCGGCGCAGAGCAGTACAGCGTAGAGCTGGGAAGCCTGATCAAGATCACCGAGGACGGCACGGACGTGTCCGACTGGTTTTACGCCACCTATGCCGCGGCCAAGCCCCATTCCTGCTATGCCTCCGGGGAGGCAGCGGACGAGGCGGCACAGTAGCCGGCCGGGCATAAATGACCGGGCCATGACAGAAAGCGGAGATTCACATGAAAAAGACTTCTACGGGAAAACTGAATACATTTTTATCGATCCTGCTGGCCGCATCCCTATCCCTGGGTGCGGCTATGCCTGCTTATGCACAGTCTGCAGGAAATGCCGCCTATGAGACGGCTGATGACGGAGCTTCGGAGATGGCGGAAGCTGCCGGGAGCGATGCCGGCACCGATTCTGCAGAGGTGCAGAGCGCAGAAAGCGGTGACCGCAGCGGCGGCAGTGAGGAGACCGGGGACGGGACAGTGACGGGGATAGCGTCTGAGAGTGGAGATGCCGGGACTTCGGCCCAGGCAGAGACTTCAGACTCTGATAACTCAGGGACTGAGGATGACCGCAGCCGGGGTGCGGCCGCAGATGACGCGGATCTGCCGGCGGAGACGGGAGAGAGCAGCCTTTCGGAGACCGTGAGCGGAGAAGCTGAGTCCGAAACGGGAGAGATCCTGGCCCAGGATACGGCCGTTATTCCCGGCACGCCCTATCGCCTGCAGGATGAGGCCCAGGTCTATGATGTGACGGTGCCCCATGTGGTTATCAACCAGGTCTATACCAGTGCCAAGGGCAGCTATGCCAGCCATGGCTTTATCGAGCTTTATAATCCGACGGAGGCCGATATTGATCTGACCGGCTGGTCGGTGCAGTACCGCTCCTCAGCAGACGGCGATCAGGCTGAGGCCTGGGTCATGCAGACCCTTTCCGGCACCATTCCGGCCGGCGGCTCCTACCTTATCCGCTGCGCCGCGGTCAAGAGTCCCTCTACCGGCGCCCTGCAGATTACAGACTATGATCTGTCCTGGGATCAGGCCATCTATAACAAGGGCATCTCCGTCCTTTTGATTGCCCGGGCGACCCTGACGGAGGCAGATCAGGCCATCTATACCACGGATAGTTCATCCGGTGAAAGTATTCCGGCCATTGCGGGCTATGTGGATCTTTATGCCGTGGCCGGCAATGATGAGACCGAGGAGGAGGTACCGCCCTTTGCGGAGGCCGGCACTTCTCCTGTTCAATCCAAAAAGAAGACCCTCCGCCGTATCGCCTTTGCGGACACGGATGATAATACCCTTCGCGGGGATATGATGACGGTGGACTACAGCTTCGGCAATGCGGACTATATTGCCTGGATCGCCCCCAGATCCTCCGCCGATGGCGCCTGGAAGGCTGAGGACGCGCCCACCTACACAGTTATCTTTGAAACGAATGGCGGCAGTACCATAGAGCCGGCGGCCTATGCCTACAATACCTCTCCCGAGGCACCGATGGATCCTGTCAAGGAGGGCGAGACCTTTGCCGGCTGGTACACGGACGAGGACCTGACTGCGGCCTACGGCTTTGATACCCTGCCGACGGGAGACCTGACCCTTTACGCAGCCTGGGGAGAGGGCGCCGGGACGGCCTATGAGGCCGGCATCGTGACCCGGGTCTATGTGACCACAGCGGACGGCAATGGCAATGCTCTGGTAAAGAGTGACGGCTATGTCAGCGCCTCTCTGGTGGTGGTAGAGACCGACGGTACGGTCCATGAGGACGCCTCCGGCAATATCAAGGTCCGGGGCAACTCGACCGCCGAGGGCGCCAAAAAACCCTTTAATATCAAGTTCTCCTCCAAGGTCAGCATCTCCGGCATGGAGGCCTCCAAGAAGTGGTGTCTTCTGGCCAATTGCTTTGACCCGACCCTGATCCGCAATTATATTGCCCTGGAACTGGCGGATACCATGGGGATCGCCTATACCTCTGAGCATGAGTTTGCGGAGCTCTGGCTGGACGGTGTCTATAAGGGCTGCTACCTGCTGACCGAAGCAGTGGAAGCGGCCTCCGGCCGGGTGGAGATCAGCACCTCTGACGGCGACTTTATGGTCGAGCGTAATACGGGCAGGCATGAGGATGGCGTTACCTATGTCACCAGTGCCGATGGGATCCGTTTTGAGGTCAGTGAGCCGGAGGAGCCTGCCTCGGATCAGCTGAATCACATTCAGACTGTCCTTGATAACTTTGAAGAGGCCCTGGACAGCGGTGATTACGACAGCGTCACGGCCCTCATCGATGAGCAGTCCTTTGTCAATTACTATGTCTTCAGTGAATATCTGAAGGTCATGGATTTCAGTGCCTATTCTGTCAATCTCTATTATCAGGATGGTCTGCTTCATGCGGGACCGGCCTGGGACTATGATATGAGTACCGGCAATATAGGTTCAGACTATATGCCATCCTATTACAACAGCGGCGGCAATTCCTGGGAAGGCGTCTTCTGCAACAGCTGGTGGTTTGGCAAGCTGCTGAGCTACAGCGAGTTTTACACAAAGGTGAAATCCGCTCTGGAAACCTACAGCAGCAGTATCTCCGCTATTTACAGCGAGGGCGGCATGATCGATCAGTTGATGTCTGACTACGGGGAAATATTTGACCTTAACTACAGTGAGGCCGGCTGGTCCGTAGGGACCCGTTACAGTGCCATGGAGCGTCAGCCGGAGGACACCTATGAGGCCAATGTGGAATACCTCAGGACCTGGCTGGAAAACCGCCTGGCCTGGCTGACCGCCTACTATGAAGACGGGGTTACCGTCAGGCTGTATCCTCAAAACGGCAAGAACTCCAGCGCCAAATACCTGATGGTGGGAGATACCTTTGGAACCCTTCCTACCCCATCCAAAAAGGGTGCTGTCTTCCTGGGTTGGTACACTGAAAAGGAAGGCGGGGAGCTGGTCACAGAGGATACGGTCTGTACGGGTAAAACTTATCTTTATGCCCATTGGCTGACCGGAGCCGAGGCCTTTGTCACCCGGCTGTATCAGGTGTGCCTGGACAGAGATCCCGACAGTGCGGGCCTGACCTCCTGGGTGCGCCAGCTGGAAAGCGGCAGTAAGACCGGTGCTCAGGTGGCCGAGGGCTTTATCTTCAGC
>R11__coassemble_675_pt1 | contig 21248 bp, 14 predicted proteins | sample R11__metabat2_low_PE_030 | metagenome-assembled genome bin R11 | reverse complement strand
TATCGAAGCCGATCGGTGTCACGCCGTCCTCATCAAAATACTCCATCGGAGGGTAGCCGATCTCGGTACCGACCATCAGGACGCCATCCTTGATGGTAAGACCTGTGGAAGCCGCCTCATCGCCGCCGTCCGCCTCGGTCTCATCAGCATCCGCTGTGGTCGTGGTGGTCGTGGTGGTGGTGGTGGAAGAAGAGCCGCAGGCAGCCAGCATGGAAGCGGAAAGCGCGGCGATCATTAATAAAGCAATACTCTTTTTCATGGTAGTGTCCTCCTGTAAATTTGAGATTTCAACCCATTTGCATAATTATGAGTCAAGGTTTGTCTAATAAAGTACCACTTGACAGGGACCTTGTCAACCACAAAATCGCAATATCGCAAACTAATTCGCAAAATGCCCTATAAATTCCATATTTTTACATTCATTTTTTGATTTCAGCCAGGGTCTCTCCTCAATCGCTGCATTAAAATAGAGCGGCATTTCCGTAAAATGCCGCTCAAGTTTTTTGCATATTCAATGAATATTATTCAGTTTCAACCTCGGTCTCCGTGACCTCGCCCTCGACTGCGTACTGCTCCAGAATGGCGATGGCCTGATCATTATAGATGATCTGGGTGATATAGTTCCTGCCGTAGGCATCCTCCAGGGCCTGCGGGTCCAGATTGTCATCCTCATCGTAGTAACCGTTCTCCTCCGCATAGGCGGCCAGGCGCTCCTCATAGACCTCATCGGTTACCTCAAAGCCTTCAGCCCTGCAGATGGCGACGATGATCAGCATATTGCCGGCATATTCCTCGCCATAGGAGACAGCATCGGCCTCGAAGGTCTCTTCGTCCATATCATAGTAACCAAGGAAGGTCTCCAGATCAATGCCCATCGATGCGGCGTAATACTCATACTGGCTTCTGTAATACTCGGCATACTCATCGACCAGCTCCTGAGGCAGATCCTTGATGGTACAGGCATCACAGGCAGCACTAAACAGCTCACTCTGTTTCTGGGACAGGGCGGACTCGGCTTTGCTCTCCTCCAGATCCTCTCTGACATAAGCATAAAGATCATCGACGGTGGTCAGGCCCTCGACCTCATAGCGTGCGCAGTAATCGGCAACAAAATCCTCATCCAGGGCCGGTGTGATATAATCACCCTCGATAAAATTGACAGTAACCGTGAACACGCAGTCCTGACCGGCGTAATCTTCATTATAATAATCCTCCGGGAAGGCCAGGTCCAAATCGACGGTCTCACCCGGCATGACGCCGATCAGGCCATCCTCAAAGCCGTCAATATAGCTGTCAGAGCCGATGGTCAGGGACTGTCCGGAGGCTGTACCGCCATCGAAGGCCTCTCCGTCAATGGTCCCTACAAAATCGATATTGACGGTATCGCCGTCGGCCACGGCCCGGTCTGTGATCTCATCCACATACTGAGCACTGTCCACCAGATCCTGCACATATTCCTCCACTTCCTCATCCGTGACGGAAACGTCCTGAGGGGTGTAAGTCAGGCCCTTATACTCGCCCAGCTCCACATAATCATCCGTGTTGTACTCAAAAGCGTAATTCTCATAATACTCAGAGGATGCGGCCTCCTCTGTCTCACTCTCGGTCTCGACCTGCTCGGTCTTAGCACTCTCGCAGCCTGACAGCATCAGGGCGGCCAGCAGCAGGGCTGTGCCCATCCATAAACCTTTCTTCATGATCTTATCCTTCTCTTTCTTCAGAGGCCTTCTGCCTCTGTCCTGCTTTATTTTCTCTGTATCCCGGCCCGCAGCACCCGCGGGAATCTTCCTCCTCCCGCTCCTGCCCCGGAGCCGTGCCGCCTCCGGCGGCATTGCTGCAGGTCCTTCCGGGCCGCAGACACACAAGTATACTTATACCACAAAAAGAGGCAAAGTCAAAGATTTTGCCTCTTTTTCACAGATTGTTCAGATTTTCCGTCAATGATCAAAGACCATGATGTCCCCCAGGACATCCGCTCCGTAGCAATAGCACTTAAGCTGTGCCTGTACCCTGCCCGCGGTCGCTTCAGTGATCTTTTTATTAAAGGAAGAAAGCCGCTCCTCAGGGATCAGCAGATCCAGGGTCACGTCCTCCGCATAGACAGTATCCCGGATCCAGGCCGACTGACCGGCCGCGTGATACTGGATCTTGCCCAGCAGCGTATAATCCGTCCTTATCTCCAGCCGGGCGCAGAGGAATTTCTCAATGACGATGCTCTCCTCAATACCGGCCAGGGAAGCCGCCGTATAAGCCCTCACCAGACCGCCGGTACCCAGCAGCGTCCCGCCAAAGTAGCGGGTCACCACGATCAGGGTGTCCTTAAGCTGCCGGCCGCAGATCACATCCAGGATCGGCTTGCCGGCTGTCTGGGCCGGCTCACCATCATCGGAAAACCGGGCCGTCTCACCGCCGCTGCCGATCACGAAGGCATAGCAGTTGTGCCGGGCATCCCAGTACTGTTTGCGGATGGCCTCGATCCTGGCCATAGCTTCCTCCTCCGACTCCACATGATAAACATGGGCGATAAAACGGGACCGTTTTTCCACGATCTCGCCTTCTCCGCCCTCATACACCGTCCTGTAGCTGGCCGGACGGCGGTCCTTTGCTTCTCTTTCTTCCATATATATAACCCGTCTTTTATAGTATCTTTCTTTTATATAATCTGTCTTCCGGATTTCCCGCGCACACCGCCATGATATGGAGCCGCCTGCTCCCCTTTCGGCACTGCGGATGCGCTCATCTCACTCATATTATATAGAAAAAAGACTCGCCAGGCAACCTCCCATCAATGTTACAATTTTGTAAAAAACATCTTTATTTAGCAGTAGCTATTTGCTATAATTGATAAGATAAAGGAGGTATCCTCATGGATTACAGTAAAAAGAATACTGAAAAGACCCGCAAGCGTATTCGTTCGGGTCTTGCTAAATCCAAGAGAAAGCTTGGTTTTAATATATTGAGGGTGACGGTCATCGCCGTGATCCTGATCCTGCTCACGCTGGTCTCCGCCGGCATCGGTGCCTTCACAGGCATTATCGACAGTGCCCCCACTATCACCGCGGCGGATGTCACCCCCAGCCGGTACAAATCGACTATGTATTACCAGGACGGCTCTGTCGCCATCGAGCTGGTCGGCTCTCAGTCCAACCGTACCGAGGTCTCCATCGACGACCTGCCGGAGGATCTGGCCAATGCTTTCATCGCCATCGAGGATGAGCGTTTCTATGAGCACAACGGTATCGACCCCAAGGGTATCATCCGAGCCCTTTTCGTCGGTATTTCCAATAACGGCGACTTCTCACAGGGCGCCAGTACCATTACCCAGCAGCTGATCAAGCTGACCGTCTTTGACGGCGGTGCCGAGACCGATACTATTGCCCGTTTCCGCCGTAAATTCCAGGAGTGGTACCTGGCGATTCAGCTGGAAAAGGAAATGACCAAGGAAGAGATCCTGGAAGCCTACCTCAACACCATCAACCTGGGCCGCGGTGCCTACGGTGTCGAGGCCGCTGCCAACCGTTACTTCGATAAGTCCGCCAAGGATCTGACCCTTTCCGAGTGCGCCGTCCTGGCGGCCATCGCCCAGTCTCCCTCCTACAACAACCCCATCGACGGTCAGGAGGTCAATGAAGAGCGTCGTCTGAACGTCCTTGACAAGATGCTTTCCCTGGGCTTTATCACCGAAAGCGAATATAACAGTGCTGTTGCTGACGATGTCTATGCCCGCATCCAGGATATCAACGAGGTCGTCGAGGAGACACCGGAGGATATCTATACCTGGTATGAGGATGCCGCCATCGACCAGATCCTGGAGGATCTCCAAGAAAAGCTGGGCTACTCTGAGTCCGAGGCTGTCAACGCCCTTTACAGCGGCGGTCTGCAGATCTATCTGGCCCAGGATACCGAGATGCAGGCTCTGGTAGACTCCTACTATATGAGTGATGACTCCTTCACCACAACAGAATATTACCTGACCTGGGCCCTGAGCTACTATGATGAGACCGGCGAACAGGTCAATATCGACCAGTACTCTCTGCAGAGCTACTTCGGCTCCGACAGCTGCGATCTGCTCTATGATAGTGAGGAGCAGGCCCTGGAGGCCATCGCCGAATATAAGGAAGGCGTGGGCATCACGGATGATATGATCATCGCCGAGACCCACAGTATGACCGTCCAGGTACAGTCCTCCTTCGTCATCATGGATCAGAAGACCGGCCATGTGCTGGCCCTCTCCGGCGGCCGCGGTGAAAAGACCGCCAACCGCGGCTTCAACCGTGCCACAGATGCCACCCGTCAGCCGGGTTCCGTCTTCAAGCCGATCGCCGTCTTCCTGCCGGCCATCGATGCCTGCGGTCTGTCTTTGGCCTCCACCAAGGTGGATGAGCCTCTGACCCTCTCCGACGGCACACAGATCTATAATACCAACGCCAGCTCCTACTCCGGCACCACCACCATCAGGAGCGCCATTACCTACTCTATGAATATCGTCACTACCAAGTTCCTGATTGAGGATGTCACTCCGGAGCTGGGTATCGAATATCTGCAGGATCTGGGCATTACCACCGTCACCAAGGAAAATGACGCCGTAGCCACCCTGGGTCTGGGCGGTATTACCTACGGTGTGACCAACCTGGAGCTGACCGCAGCCTACGCCTGCATCGCCAACGGCGGTATTTACACAGAGCCGATCTTCTACACCAAGATCCTGGATCACAACGGCAATGTCCTGATCGATCGTCAGCCTGAGACCCGCAGAGTCATGAAGGAGACCACCGCATGGCTGCTGACCAGCGCCCTGCAGGATGTTGTCTCCAAGGGTACCGGTACCGCGGCCCGCATCACCAACTACGGCATCGACGAAGCCGGCAAGACCGGTACGACCAATGAATATAAGGACCTTTGGTTCGTCGGCTTCACGCCTTATTACACAGCCGGCGTATGGCTGGGCTACGATAATAGTGTCTCCATGAGAGGCCGTATCTATTCCTCCTACACCGAGCACAAGACCTTGTGGAAGAATATCATGAGCAGCATCCACGCGGATCTGCCGGATGCGGAGTTTGAGATGCCTGAGGGTATTTCCAAGTGCACCGTCTGTGAGGATACCGGACTTCTGGCCTCCTCCGGCTGCTCCACCATCACCGAGTACTTTGCGGAGGACACCATGCCGACAGAGTACTGCTCCGAGCATAAGTACTTCGGCGTCCAGCTCTGCTCCGCCTGCGGACTGCTGGTATCCGACACGACACCGGAGGCCTATGTCACGACCAAGTACTTCACCGACTGGGATGACGTACCATCGGAGTACTGCCAGCATACCGCGGCGGATGCCCCGGCTGCGGACGGCACCGCCACGGACGGTGGCACCACAGGCGGCACCACCACCGGCGGTGACACCGGCGGCGGCGATGACCATGCCGGCGATGTCGATGACGGCGACTACGACTACAGCGTCGACGACGAATAAGCGGCTTTGCCTTCAGGCAAGTTCCGCTGACCACACCCGAAACAAACATCAGGCCCCTGCGCCCTGCGGCGCAGGGGCTTTTCATGTGCGATAAGGCCAACAAGCGGCCATCGTGCTTGCACGAATGGACATTTGTTGGCCAAGTACATCGAGCGGCTATGCCGCGAGATGTGCGACCCATCGCAGAATCGAGTAGGAGGGGCGAAGTCTCCACCTACTCGATTCCGCTGTCCTCTTGTCCGCCATTTGGCATCCCTTCAGATGTCCGGAATAAATCCGGGAGCTCTGCAAGGGCCTGCAGAATGCCGGGACAACCCGCCAGATCCCCGGAATAAATACCGCCCGACAGGGCAGTATAAAACAGCCCGGCCGGAATTGCGGTTGTCCGGGGTCTGCTTTTCTGCTATAATGATAGACACATAAGTTTAATCATCCGGGAGGAAAATGGGATATGAAAAGAAGGTTTTTCACGCTGTTGGCAGTGGTCTCTCTGGCAGGTCTGCTGGCGGCTTGTGATTCGTCTGCTGAGAATAAGCAGGAGACGGAAAGTGAGTCAGCGGTCCTCTCTGCGGAGGTTTCTGTGGAGACAGGGGACACAGACGAAACAGAGGCTGTGACTGAGACCGAAACGGAAGTGTATGAAACAGAGGGACTCGGAGAGGTCGATACGATTTATTTTGAGCATGAGACAGCCAACGGCTGTGAGTATGGCATCGTGACAGCTGTAGATGCAGACGGCAATACCGTCTGGAGCTACCGTACCGAGGATTATGAGATGATGCAGTGCAGCCTGGTCAGTGAGGTCGGTCTGAACGGCAGCCACTATTATCTGGTCGAGGACAGGAGCATTCTCTGCCTGAATGCAGCGGATGGTACGCAGCTTTGGCGCAATGAGGAGTACGGCGGCTGCCTGGCCATGCAGGCCTTTGCCTTTGATGAGGCGGGCAACCTTTATATCACCGGCTATATGGGGCCGGACCTCTTTGCCTGTGACAGCGACGGCCATACCCTGGCCAACATCGACTCCTTTGACAGCGATAACTGGTGGCCTTATGAAGTCAGCTTAAACGGCCGGGAGCTGTCCATTACCTTCGAATCCTCCGGCAATACCGAGATCATCAATATCGATGATTTCTCCAGGATTCAGTAATCAGCCATCTGCTGTATAAGCGCCATCAACAGTATCAAACAAAGATTTCTGCCGTAGCGGATCATAACGGACATGAGGCCCCGGCCTCTGGGTAATATATAACGAAAAGAAAAAAAATACGCGGTGAGGCCAAAGGCCTCACCGCAATATGTAAGCGGAGAAAAAATATGCGTGTATATGAACGTTTATTAAAATATGTATCTTACTGGACAACCTCAGACAATGAACACACCGAAAGGATACCCAGCAGTGACCGGGAATGGGCACTGGCCAAAGTCCTTGAACAGGAGCTTGCGGACCTCGGCGTATCAAAGGTTCTCCTGAATGAGCACTGCTATGTCTACGGCCTGCTGCCGGCCACCCCCGGCATGGAGGGCAAAAAGGCCCTGGGTCTTATCGCCCACATGGATACGGCGCCGGACTTTTCCGGCGAGCATGTAAAGCCCCAGATCATCCGGGACTATGACGGCGGGGATGTCCTGCTCTCAGGCAGCGGGGATGTCCTGGCGGTATCCGATTTCCCGGAGCTTAAGGGTCTGGCCGGCCGCACCCTGATCACCACCGACGGCACCAGTCTGCTGGGCGCCGATGACAAGGCCGGCGTCGCCGAGATCATGACCGCCATCGAGGAAATTCTGACCGAAGGCCTCCCCCATGGTGATATCTGGATCGGCTTTACTCCGGATGAGGAGGTCGGCAACGGGGCCAGCCTTTTTGATCTGGACTATTTCAAAGCCGATTACGCCTATACTGTCGATGGGGATTACGAGGGCGAGGTAGCCTACGAAAATTTCAATGCCGCTTCCGCCGTATTTCTGGTCAAGGGCCGCAATGTCCATCCCGGTGAAGCCAAGGACATCATGGTCAATGCCGCTCTGATCGCCGCTGAGATCACCCAGCTGCTGCCGGCAGATGAGACACCCGCCGCCACCGAGGGCCGGCAGGGCTTCTACCATCTCTGCGCAATGCAGGGCGATGTGGCCTCTGCTCAGCTGACCTATATCATCCGGGATCACGATGCCGCCCTCTTTGCGGCCAGAAAAGAACGCATGCGGCAGATTGAGGCCGACATGCAGGCCAGATACGGCAAGGACAGCGTCACCCTGATCCTGCGTGACTCCTACGAAAACATGCTCTCCGTCATTGAGAAAAACATGTACGTCATCGACTTGGCCAGAGAAGCCATCGCTTCCGTGGGGCTTGAGCCTATCTCCCGTCCCGTCCGGGGCGGCACCGATGGGGCCCGTCTGTCCTTCATGGGCCTGCCCTGCCCCAACCTGGGCACCGGCGGCTACGGCTTCCACGGTCCCTACGAGCACATCTCCGTCGAAGCTATGGAGACCGTCGTCCGCATCCTCAAATACCTGGCCGCCCATCCGGCCTCCTAAGCGCACCGCGGCCGGCAATCCGTCAGGGCTTTAGAAGCCGCGGATCCTGTCAGCGGATTCGTCACTGGTTTTTTCGATTTTACGGATCTCCAGGTCATAGCCGACCTTGTCATTGACCTGTACATGGACGGTCTCACCCGCTTTGTGCCCCAGAAGCGCTTTGCCGATGGGGGATTCGATGCTGACCAGTCCATTGAGAGAATCCTCCCTGATGGTGGTTACGATGCGGAAGGTCTCCTCCTCGTCATCATCGATGAAATAGACGGTCACGGTGTTGTTGAGACCTACCTCGTCCTCTTTGGAGTCATCCTCAATGACATTGGCTGTCCGGATCATTCTCTCCAGATAGCGGATCCGGCTCTCATTGCGGTTTTTCTCCCGCTTGGCCGCGTAGTATTCAAAGTTTTCACTGAGATCACCCTGGGCCCGGGCCTCCTTGACGGCCTCGATGGCTTCCTTTCTCACCACCAGCTTGCGGTGGTCGATCTCCTCCTGCATCTTCTGAATATCGCCTTCCGATAATGTATCGTACATAAAATTCCACTTTCCCTTCTGATAACCGAGAAGCGCTCCCAGGGAGCGCTTCTCTTAGTCAAAATCACATCATCAACGCCTTCGGAAACGGCCGCCGCAGCCTGGCCGCTTAATATGCCGCCTTCCCGGGCCGCCGTAACTTAGCGGTTTAAAATGCCGCTTTCTTTAACCGCCTGAACAGCCTCCATGATCTTCTCCGGCGGCAGGATCAGGGCCAGACGGACGAAGCCTTCGCCAAGGCTGCCGAAGCTGCTGCCCGGTGTGACGATGAGGCCGGTCTTATCCATTAGCTCCATCACGAAATCCACGGAGCTTGCAAAGCCCTCCGGGATCGGCGCCCAGGAGAACATGGTACCCTCGGACAGGGGGATGTTCCAGCCGATGGCGCTCATACCCTCAGACAGGGCATGATTGCGGCGGTCATATTCCTCACACTGAGCGATGACAGCATCCTGGGGACCGGTAAGGGCTGCGATCGCACCGATCTGGACCGGCAGGAAGGTACCGTAGTCGATCTGGGAGCGCACCTTTTTGAAGCGGGAGATAATCTCCTTATTGCCTACGACGAAGGACATACGGGCGCCGGTGTAGTTATAGGACTTGGACAGAGAATAGAACTCTACGCCCACCTCTTTGGCGCCTTCAAAGGACAGGAAGGATCTGCCGACCTTGCCGCCGTAGATAATATCGGAATAAGCATTATCATGGATAATGATGATGTTGTACTTGTTGGCGAAGGCAATGAGCTCCTCATACATCCGGGCCGGTGCGGTGACGCAGACAGGATTTAACGGATAGGAGACAATCATGACCTTGGCTTTTCTGGCCAGTTCCTCAGGGATACGGTCAAACTCGATGATAAAGTGATTTTCCTTGCGCAGCTCGTAGGTCTCGATCTGACATCCGCAAAGGAAAGGGCCTGCGGAAAAGACCGGATAACCCGGATTCGGGACCAGGATCACATCACCCGGGTTGCAAAGGGCCATGCAGATATGGGAGATACCCTCCTGGGAACCGTAGACAGACATGACCTCCTCTCTGGTGATACCCTCCACGCCGTAACGGGCACGGTAACGCTGGATCACAGCGTCCAAAAGCTCCGGCATATCGGCCAGGGCATATTTATAAAGCTCAGGCTTCGTGCAGGCCTCACTGACAGCGTCCATAATATGTTTTGCCGGTTTGAAATCCGGTGTGCCTACGGACATGTTGTAAACGGTTCTGCCCTCGGCGATCATGGCATTTTTCTTATCGTTTAATACAGAGAAAATGCCTTCCTCAAAATAGTCCAGTCTGTCTGCAAATTTCATTTCCATTTTTGTCTTCCTCCGATGTTCAAATGCTTATGGTTTCAATACTAATGAATTATATGCCTGTCTATTAAAAACACGAATGCAGGCCGGCTAAAGCCGCCTCACTCTGCATCCTATTCAGCGGGTTTCAAAACTGATCTCTGCCCGGCCGGTAGGACCGGTAATATAAAGCTTCCCTTTGCCGGAGCGGCGGGCAGACCTGATATAGGTACCGGCATAGCCGCCCTTCATGCTGATGACAGAAGGACCGATGAGCTCGATGGCCCCCTCAGTCTCCAGGGCCAGCGGCTGCTCAAAGCAAAACAGGTGCCGTTCACGCTCATCCACAGCTTCAATATGGACGGTGGCCACATCATAGCTGTCTCCCTCGACCAGGGTCTGACGATCGCACATGATGCGGATCTTCGGCTTTCCGGGCTTTTGCCAGATCCGGCCGATGATGACCTCATCTCCCTGCCGGCCCTCCAGCAGGACAGGTGCGCCTGCCTCAATCTGCTGTCTGCGCTCTGCTGTCAGCGGAATCAGGAAAGGCGGATGATCCATCGCCCCGAAATGGGCTGTATCCGGCTCGTAATCGCCGACAGGACGCCCGCCGCAGAAGGCTCTGAGCTTTTCGGCATTGGAAAAGACACAGAAATATCCCGACAGATCTGCCCTTGCAGCATCCTTCTCTGCCGTCGTCCCGGCTGAGGCTGTCGGCATGGCCCGTCCGATGGCGGCCCTCAGGCGCTGCAGCCGGCCTTCCTCCGGCAGATCCTCTGCCTCCAGGATGCCCGCGGGCTCCAGCACCGCTTCCTCATTGGTCTGGCTATGATAAAGGGCTGCCGTCAGCTTGGGATTTCTGTACATATCCAGCACACCGTCATAGCAGATGCCATCCTCGCAGCCGTCCGCACTGTAATAATCATGCATACTGCAGCTGATGCTGCCGGCCAGGCTGTCATCGGAAGCCATATCCTGCAGGGCCCAGGCATGCCGAAGGGCCGCCTGCAGCTGACTTTCGGGATCTGCCCCCGGTCTTAACGGGCAGATATGGGACAGGGCGGACAGCATCAGATTATCCGCATTGGGATAAGCACAGCTTTCGGTCTCCCCGATCATACCGCCGGTGACCCGGTAAAGATCCAATTCATGGGCCGTCAGATTCAGCTTATAGCACAGGGACCGGTCCATGAGGCCGCCGGTGCCAGCCGCCCAGAGGATGATGGCAGGATGATTTCTCTGCTGTCTCACCAGCTCCCGCAGATTCCTGACCATCAGGCTGCGGCTGCGTTTGTCATCTCCCCGGCCCTCCGGCATCTGGGCCAGGACCAGCAGACCGATCTCATCACAGCGGTCCAGGAAATGACGGCTGGCAGGTCCATCCGCTGTCCTTACCGCATTGCAGCCCAGATCAAATTTGATAAGGTCCGCATCCAGCTGCTGGACCGTCCGGGGCATAGCCGCCCCTACATAAGGGTAGCTCTGATAGCGATTGAGTCCCCGGAGCCTTAAGGGTTCACCATTCAGGTAAAAGCCATCCTCCTCAAAGGCAGCCTCTCGGAAGCCGAAACGGATCCTGCGGCTGTCGATGGTGCGGCCGCCCTTTTTCAGCGTCAGCGTCAGGACGTAAAGGAAAGGCATTTCCGTATCCCAGTTATAGGCACCGGTCACAAAATAGGTCAGGCAGGAGGTCTTAAAACGCAGCGTCTGCTCCGGAAGAGACCAGTGGATCTGCTCCTCATCGGCAGCGGATGTGGCTTCAGCCTCCGCCGCGCCTTCGACGCTTGTATGCTCAGCTTTGGCACCGGCCGGCTCCGCCTCAGCCCCGGAAGGGGCTGTTTTCACTCCGGCAGGGGCATCATCCGCCTCTGCTCCTGCCTCTGTCCACAGATCCAGGGAGGCCTCTACGGTCAACCCTTCCTCATAGTGGGCCAGGGTCAGCTCTGCCTGCAGCGGCTTGCGGTCACAGAGGACGTTCGGCGTTGTCACATAGACATCTTCTATATAATTTTCACCGGCCAGTTCCAGATAGACCTCCCGGTAAAGGCCGCCAAAGGTCATCTCCGACAATCCCTGCCCAAAGGGAGGCTGTCTGAGGGCTCTGCTGCAATCCAGGCGGACAGCGATCAGCTGGTCCGCTCCCGCTCTCAGATAGGGCTTCAGGTCCACCGTAAAGGCCGTATAACCGCAGTGATGCACGTCCGCCTTGCGGCCATTGATATAGACAGCAGCCTCATGGGCCGCACCCTCAAAGGTCAGCAGCTGATGGCCGGCCTTTTCCTCTTCCGTAAGGGTCAGCTGCCGGACATAAGCGCAGACCTTTTCAAAGCTGTCCCTGTCATGATAACCGCAGGCCAGCTCCGCCGCGGTATGGGGCAGCCGCACCGGCGTCATCCGGTCCAGAGGGGGATGCTCTCCTGTCATCTCCGCGCAAAAGCGGTCCGCAAAATACCAATCATTGTTTAAATAAATTCTTTTCATCGATTCCGATCCGTTGCCAGATATATTTTACAAATAAAACGAATATTCAGGATCATATGGGCCGGGTAGCCTGCTGCAGCCAGGTCAGCTCTTCCGGTTCGAGGTAAGGGCCTACACTGTCATAGATCCGCTTATGATAATCATTAAGCAGCTGCTTTTCCCTGGCTGTTAAGAGCGCCGGATCGACGCCGTCCAGGTCAAAGGGCACCAGGGTCAGCGTATCAAAAGCCATGAACTGACCGTAGGCCGTCTCCTCAGCCCGGACACAGACCATGAGATTTTCATGGCGGATGCCGAAAGCACCCTCCCGGTAATAGCCCGGCTCATTGGAGGTCACCATGCCTTCCTCAAATACCGCGGCGCTCTGCTGTCCCGGCAGCAGCCGCCAGCGGAAGGCGTTTGGACCTTCATGGACATTGAGCAGGCAGCCGACGCCATGGCCGGTGCCGTGATTATAATCGAGGCCTTCCTGCCAGAGGGGCGCTCTGGCCACATAATCCAGATTCAGGCCTGTACAGCCGTAGCGGAATTTGACACCACCCAGATCCAGATTGGCCCGCAGGACCAGGGTGAAGAACTTTCTCTCCTCTTCCGTGATCTCTCCCAGGACAAAGGTCCGGGTGATATCCGTGGTGCCCTCCATATACTGGGCGCCGGTATCCATGAGCAGCATGCCCTTTGGCAGGATCTGTGCATTGCTCTCCTCTGTGGCGCTGTAATGCACAATGGCCGCATGCTCAGCGTAGCCGGAGATTGGCTCAAAGCTGGGCTCCAGATAATTTTCCTGTGCCTTGCGGAAGGTCTCCATTTTTTCGGCGGCACTGATCTCCGTCATGGGCAGCCGGCCTACGTTGGTCTTCAGCCAATACATAAATTTGGTCAGGGCAATGCCGTCCTTTAAATGGGCCTTTCTAAAGCCCGCCACCTCGGTCGGATTCTTGATGGCCTTGGGCAGGCGGGTCGGGTTCTCCCTGTCAATGACAGTGATTCCCTCCGGCAAAGCGGCCGTAACGGCGTAGCTGACAGACCCCTTATCCAGCAGCACCTTAAGATCCGGAGAAAGCCTGCGAAGATCCTCATAGATCCTGCTATAGGGTGCCGGTGTGACTCCTGCCTTTTCAAGGGCAGTCCTGACCTCCCCGTCAAGGGCCTTTTCGGAAATATAGAGCACCGCCTGTGCTTCAGTCAGGATCAGATAGGATAAAGCCACCGGATTATCCATGACATCATCGCCCCGGATATTGAGAAGCCAGGCGATATCATCCAGAGAGGACAGGACCAGGAAATCTGCGCCGGCCTCCCGGATGGCCTTCCGGATCCGGGCCAGCTTATCCTCACGGCCCACGCCGCAATAGCTAAGGTCATAAAGCCAGGCAGGTCTTTCCGCCAGGGCCGGCCGATCCTCCCAGATCTCCTCCAGAGGGTCAAAATCCGCCCTGATACAGGCGCCGCAGGCCCGGGCGATCTCCCGGTACTGCTCACCCGTCCGACTGCCGATACAGCGGCCGTCAAAGGCCAGGGTCTGCCCCGGCTGCAGCGTGTCTTTTAAATATTCCGGGATGGTCGGCACGCCCTTTTCCAGCATCTGCCGCAGGGTAATGCCGCTGCCGGCCAGCTGCTGCTCCGCCTGCAGGAAATAGCGGCCGTCCGTCCACAGGTCGGCCCTGTCCGCTGTCACGATCAGGGTACCCGCGGAACCGGTAAATCCCGAAAGCCAGGCTCTGCCCCTGAAATGTCCGCCCACATACTCAGAGCCATGGTAGTCCTCCGAGCCAATATAATAGATATCGATACGCTCCCGCTGCATGACCTTCCGCAGCGCGGATAATCTGTCTGTCATCATCGAACGGCGGCCTCCAGGGCCAGACGGACCATATCGGAAAAGGCGGTAGCTCTGGCCTCGGCGGAAATCTCCTCCCCGGTAACAAAGGAATCGGAGATCGTCAGCAGGCAGGCCGCCTGTTTGCCCAGCGCCTGAGCATTATGAAAGAGGGCATAGGATTCCATCTCCACGCAGAGCAGCTGCAGATCCCTGACGGTCTGCTGCAATGCTTTGGCAGCTTCTTCCTCTCTGTAGAAAACATCACTGGAATGGATCGAGCCCAGGCTCACCTTCTGTCCCAGCTGCGCTGCCGCCTCCAGAATCTTTTCATTGAGGGCCGGAGAAGGATATTTCCAGGCACTGCCCTGGCCGTTCTGGGTCCGGCCGTAGCTGGATTCGCTCCAGGCCCCGGAAGCCAGGACCACATCCAGGACATTCAGGGAAGAGGCATAGGCGCCGGCTGAACCGATCCGGATGATCCTCTCCACATCATAAAAGGCGTACAGCTCATGGGAATAGATGCCGATGGAAGGCATGCCCATGCCTGAAGCCATCACAGAGACCTGACATCCCTTATAAAGACCTGTGTAACAATAAACATTTCTGACATCGCTGACCAGCACCGGATTCTCCAGAAAGGTCTCCGCGATCCATTTGGCCCGGAGCGGATCTCCCGGCATCAGGACCGTCTTTGCGATCTGTCCCTTTTCCGCGCTGTTATGAGGTGTTGCCATATGTTTTTCCTCCTTATCCATCACTTATCTATCACGTATATATCACTTAACATTTCATGATCGGCATATATCCATTGCAGGAATCATTTTCAGACAACCGTCCATTGCAGACAGACATTCCTTCCGGATAGCCATCCATTTCCGGCGGACATCCTTTTCAGATAGTTATCACATACAAAGTGTATGAAACTTTCTGAAGCTGTTCGTCCTGTTGACAGGCCGGGCAAAGTCCTTATGCCCCTGTACCGGCCAATGTCAATATCTCATTATAGCATAACCGATGCCCTATGTAAAACCTAAAACGACAAAGTGCGTATGGCCGCCCTGCTCCAAGGCCATGGGAATCTCTGTCCCTGAGCATACGCATCTCTGTTTTAAAGGTCTCTGTAGTCCTTCCAGAAGGCGGCATCCTCCGGCTGCAGTTCATGCTGCAGATCCCAGCAAAGGAGCTCCGCCTCCAAAAGGGCCCCCAGGAGCGGCTCCCTCCGGGCCTTCAAAGCTGCGGCCCGCTCTGCCTCCATGGTAAGGATCTCCATCGCCGTCATCCGGGATTGGTCCTGCATCTGTGCGTTTTCCATCTGTTCCGGAGATAGCGGTCCCTGCTCCGGGACTTGCAGCCTACGTTCTGTAGCCGGCGCCTCCTGCTCCGGGGTCTGCTGCCCCTCTTGCGGGAATTGCTGTCCCTGTTCCGGGATCCCGTCCGGCTCTGTCTCTAAAAGAGCCGCCTCGGCCTCCCGCAGTCTTGCAAGGGCCAGCCCCAGCTGCCACTCCAGGTAGGTCTGGTCATCGGACAGGGCATGGCCCAGCAGGGAGCTCCCTTTGGGCACGGCTTTAAGGCTGCTTAACAGGGCCTGATCCTCTGCCCGCAGCAGAGCGGCCGGCGCCGCCGGGCTGCCCTGCGCACGCTCTTTGGCCCGCTTCTGCCTTTCCAGATAATGCCGGTAGCCAAAGGGGTAATATGCAGCTGCGCCATCCTCCAGGATCAGCAGGGATTCGGCCACCTGCTGCAGGAAATATCGGTCATGGGAGACGAAAAGGATGGTCCCTTTATAGCTTTTAAAGACAGATTCCAGGGTCTCCCGGGCCGGAATATCCATATGGTTGGTGGGTTCATCCAGGATCAGGCAGGCCGGCGGCTCATAAAGCATCAGTGCCAGCACCAGCCTGGCCCGCTCACCGCCGGACAGCTGCCGCACCTGCTTGCCCAGATCCTCCGCCTCGAACAGATAGGAGGCCAGATAATGGCGGACCGTTCCTATGTCCGCCGAGGGAAAATGCCGGGTAAAATAGACCGGCACCGTCTCCTCAGAGGTAATCTCGCTGCTATGCTGGTCAAAATAGCCGACCGTCAGCTTTTCCCCCAGGGTCAGCCTGCCCCCTACAGGAGGCAGCTGTCCGATGATGGTCTTTAACAGAGTGCTCTTGCCGGCGCCATTGGGGCCGATGATGCCGATCTTCTGCCCCCGTTTTACTCTGAGTGAAAGTTCAAAAAGTCCCCGGTCATAGCCGGGCACCAGCTTTTCCGCCTCCAGGACCCACTTTGGTCCCGGAGCGGCCGGCAGCAGGTCTCCGGTATGAATTCTGGCGCCGTCTGCCGGCGGGGGATCGGGTCTGCCCATGCGCTCCATCTGTTTTTTGCGGGATCTGGCAAAGGCCGCCTTATTGGGCTTATTTTTAAAGCGCCGGATCAGGTCCTGATTGCGGTCCATCTCCTCCTGCCATTCTTTGAGCCGGCGGGTCTGCCGCTCTATGGTCTTCAGCTTTTCCTCCCGATAGGCACTATAGCCGCCGTGATAACGGACCAGCTGCTGCCCCTGGATTTCGTAGATCGTTTCCGCCGTCTCATCCAGGAAAAACCTGTCATGGGAGACGATCACCACCGCTCCCGGATAGCTTTTGAGGTAATCCTCCAGCCAGCGGACCATCTCCATATCCAGGTGATTGGTCGGCTCATCCAGCAGCAGGATCTCCGGCTGCATGAGCAGGAGACGGATCAGGGCGATCCGGGTCCGCTCTCCCCCGGAAAAGGATGCGATGGGGCGGACCTTATCGGCCTTTGTCAGGCCAAAGCCTGTCAGCAGACGGTCGTAGGCCTGCTCAAAATCAAAGCGTTCCCGGGACCAGGGATCCTCGGCCGGGCAGATGGCCATGATTTCCTCCTGCAGGGTCCTGTCGGAGCCTGTCAGAGCATCCTGGCGCAGGAGTCCGGTGGTCACCGGCCGGGACTGACAGATGGCCGCCTGCTCCCGGTGATCATCCCTGTCCGGCGACAGTTCCCCCGCGATCAGACGCAGCAAGGTGGTCTTGCCGGCACCATTAGGACCGACGATGGCCAGGCGGTCCCGCCCCTTGATCTCCATATTAAAATGTGTCAGGACGATCTCACTGCCTGCGGACAGTGTCGCGTCAGTAATACGGTAAAGCATAGTTGCTCCTTCTATATGCTCTTGCTTTTTCTGTAAAGATAAGCTATGATAACCGTCGATTGAAAAATTTCAAGTTTAAACTCAGCAGAAAGGAGTCTTTTTCCATGAAATACAAAGCGATTCTTTTTGATATGGACGGTACCCTGGTCCCCATGGAGATGGAGGCCTTCACCAAAACCTATTTCGGACTGCTGGCCAAAAAGCTGCTGTCCTTTGGTATAGAGACCCAGACCCTGATCGATGCCGTATGGGCCGGGACAGGGGCCATGGTCAACAATGACGGCAGCTGCAATAATGAGACCGCCTTCTGGGAGCGCTTCTGCGTCGTCACCGGCCTGACCAGAGAGGCTGTCCAGCCCATCAGCGATGACTTTTACCGCCGTGAATTTGACGAAGCCAAAGCCGCTACAGGGGAGAATCCTCTGGCCGCCGAGGCCATCCGTACCGCCGCCGAGAAGGCCCGGCATGTCGTCCTGGCCACCAATCCCCTCTTCCCCATGGACGGGCAGATCACCCGCATGCGCTGGGTCGGCCTGACACCGGAGATGTTTGATCTGGTGACCTGCTATGAAAGCGACTGCTACTGTAAACCCAACCAGAAATACTACCTCAGCATCTGTGACCGTCTGGGGGTACAGCCCTCCGAATGCCTGATGATCGGCAATGACGAAAACGAGGACATGGACAGCGCCGCCTCCGCGGGAATGGACTGCTACCTGGTCACCGACTGCGTCATCCCCTGCGAAGGCAAGACCTGGCAGGGCCCCAGAGGCAGCTTTGCGGATATGATCGACTTCCTAAAAGCGCTGTAAAAGACCGCCCGCCTGGCGGCACAGAATGGTCCCGGAGATTTCTCTCCGAGTATTACGGTTTCTGTACGGCCTCCGCGGTTTTCCTGTCCCGGGGCCGTATTTCCGATACCAGCAGCCCCGCCAGGGTGAGGCCCGTACCGATCAGCATCAGGCCGGTCACCGGCTCCTTCAGAATGATCCACGAAGCAATCAGGGTCACGATCGGGTCCAGGTAAATGTAGACGCTGATCCTGACTGCGCCCACAGCCTTTTCCGCAAAATTCCAGATCAGGAAACAGATAGCGCAGGCGCCGATGCCCAGGAACAGCAGATTGCCGATATTGACCGGCGTCATAAGGGCCGCCATATCCGGAGCAAAGCCCAGCGCAGCGCCCGCCGGCAGCATGAAAAGCAATCCCCAGAAAAACAGCTTGTGGGTCGTCTCCGCGGTAGACCGCCCCATGCGGTTGATCCTCTTCAGAAAATAAGAATAAAAAGCCCAGACCAGGGCCGCCAGAAGGGTCAGCAGGTCGCCCAGGGGATTAAAGGACAGGGCCGCGCCATTGTAGGAGATCAGGCAGATCCCCGCCATGGCTATAATAAAGCCCAGGAAAAAGGTGACCTGCAGTTTTTCCTCCTCCGGGCAGAGCAGGCGCAGCAGGACCGCCGTAAAAAAAGGCACCGTGGAAATAATCACCCCTACATTGGTCGCCATGGTATAGGTCAGGGCCACACCCTCCAGCAGATAGTAGAGGGTGATGCCTGTAAGCCCCGCCAGAGCATAGAGAAGCTCCTCCCTGAAGGGATAAAATTTAAAAAACCGCCTGCGGATCAGCGTCAATGTCAGAAAACCGATGACAAAACGCAGGATCAGCAGCTCTGTAGGCTGCAGGGTCCGCAGAAGGATCTTGGAGGAGATAAAGGTCGTCCCCCAGATCACCACCGCCGTAATAGCGGCAATATGTCCCAAAAGCCTTTCCCTTTCCATAGGCGCCCCTGCTCCCTTCTGATTTCTCTGATTTCTCCGATTTCCATGATTTCTTCGATTTCATCTGATGCAATCTTATTTTCCCGGACTTCTTCAGTTCTATCTGATTCTATCTGATTCAATCTTATTTCATCTTATTCCCCGGGATTCCCATGGATTTTTCGAATGATCTGAAAGGGCTGCCTCCCCATCCGGAAGCAGCCCCTTGTCATCTATTCAAACCACTTGATCAGGGCCTGAGTTCCCAGATCTCCCATGCCGGCCTCATCCAGCTCCTGAAACATCGCCAGCACCTGCTCGGATACAGGGAGCTTTGCGCCGGCCGCCTTGCCCTCAGCTGTCGCGATCTTCATATCCTTAATATAATGCTTGATAAAGAAGCCCGGATCATAGTCTCCCTTCAGAATGCGGGGAGCATTATTGGTCATCTGCCAGCTGCCGGCCGCACCCTTACTGATGGAATCCAGCATGGTCTGCACGTCCAGGCCGGACTTTGCCGCATAGCTCATGGCCTCGCAGACACCGGCAAGGGCACCGGTCAGTGCGATCTGATTGGCCATCTTGGTATGCTGACCTGCACCGGGGCCTCCCTCATAAATGATATTGGTGCCCATGGCCTCAAAAACAGGCTTTGCCAACTCAAAAGCATCTGCATCGCCGCCGACCATGATGGAAAGCGTGCCCAGTCTGGCGCCGGTATCGCCGCCGGAAACCGGGGCATCCAGGGCCATAAGTCCCTCAGCCTTAGCTGCCTCATAAATTCTGACCGCCAGCGCCGGGCTGGAGGTGGTCATATCGATGACAAGTGCCCCTTTCGGAGCACTGCCGATAATGCCTGCCCGCCCGGGTGTGCCAAAATAGACCTCCTCTACGTCACTGGGGAAACCGACAATGGTAATGATGGCATCCTGTCCCTGACTGCACAGGGCCGGGGAATCACACCAGCGGGCGCCCTCACTGATAATATCTTCAATCTTTGACTTTGTCCGTGTATACACAGAGACCTCAAAACCCTTTTTCATAAGGTTGCGTACCATGGATCTGCCCATGACACCTACACCGATAAAACCGATTTTCTTAATCATGCTCTAATCTCCATATCCTGTCTCAGACCGGCCCCGGCCAGTCAAAGGACCTTTCGAACTCCCACCCGGCACGGCGCCGCATCAGGGGTCCGGTCTTCATATTTACCGATTCATTGTAGCATCCGGCCCATTTCCTGTCAATGAAACAGCCGCAGCGGTTGATACCCCCTGTTTTTATTATTCCGAAAAAAAGTTACGCCGGAGCATCATTACCCTGTGATAATTTTCCACTTTAAAGTGTTGAATTATTTCTCCGTTTGCGCTATAATCAGACCGTAAAACAAGCGGCCCGCCCGCACTGTCATTATGACAGCCGCGGCACATTCCCGGTCCTCCTTTATATCAGAGGCCGGATTGCGAATTTTTGCAGCATGGCGGGAGTGCAAGGCACGGAACCATATGTATGTATCATAAAATTGTGGCGGTGCCCGGCGCCATGGAAGATTTTTATAGAAAGAAGGTCCCTCAATGCATGAACAAATGGAGATGAATTTTATCAGAAAACTGCCGATTCCCAAGGATATCAAGGCCCAGTTTCCCCTCTCTGAGGCAGCAGCCGCGGCCAAGGAGATCCGGGATCAGGAGATCCGGCAGGTTTTTACCGGCCAGTCCGAAAAGCTGATCCTGGTCATCGGTCCCTGCTCCGCCGACAGTGAAGCCCCGGTCATGGAATATATTCACCGTCTGGCCCGGGTGAATGAACAGGTCAAAGACAAACTGATCCTGATTCCCCGGATCTATACCAACAAGCCCAGGACCACCGGTAAGGGCTACAAGGGCATGCTGCATCAGCCGGACCCGGAAAAGCTCCCGGATCTTTTAGAGGGTCTGATCGCCATCCGCCGGCTCCACACCAGAGCCATCGAGGAGACCGGCCTCAGCAGCGCTGACGAGATGCTCTATCCCGAAAACCACCGCTACCTGTCCGACCTGCTCAGCTACGTGGCCGTCGGCGCCAGATCCTCCGAGGATCAGATCCACCGCATGGTCTCCAGCGGCCTGGGCATTCCCGTCGGCATGAAAAATCCCACCAGCGGCGATCTCACCGTCATGCTCAATTCCATTGAGGCCGCGCAGAGTCCCCAGA
>R11__coassemble_651_pt1 | contig 21645 bp, 18 predicted proteins | sample R11__metabat2_low_PE_030 | metagenome-assembled genome bin R11 | reverse complement strand
CCCCACTGCCATCCTCGATTAGCTGCTGACGGGTCAGACTGCTTCCCGTACCCAGAAGCTTTAATAGCAGTTTTCTGGAATCTGCCACCCGCAGATTCATGAGGCCTCTGGCACCGATAGCCATAGGGGCCTGGGTAAAGGGTTCAATCAGGGTCACCTTCTCAGGTGTTCCCCACTTGATTGCCATCTGATGCATCAGATTAATAAAGTAGACCTCGGAATGAAATACCCTTTCCTCTCCGGTCGGCAGCGGATAGATCTTGTCCATCATCGGCAGCTGCCCTGTCTCCAGCGGATACCGCCCCGCACCGAACAGATCCAGAGCCTGACCATCCCTGAAAAAGATGGCTTCCTGGGATTCATGGACAATAAGCTGAGAACCGTAGTTGAAATCCTCAATCGGATGTTTCCAGATCAGGGTATCGGCATCCCCCTCATATTTGATAATACTGGCCTGGCCTTCCTTGCGGATTTTTTCCTTTGCAATTAGCTCAGCCACATCATTCACATAATCACAGATCGGGCACGTACAGGTCTGGGCCGCCCTGCTGACTAGGAGTTTGATTCCACACTGGGCACAGGAAATCTCTTCCATCTTGTTCTTCTCTGCCATGGTGTTGATCGGTTCATTGCACACCGGGCAGAGGGCCTTTTCTCCCTTCATCTGGTCAAAAATGACCGTGTTGCCGCAATGAGGACACTGTCTGGAAATCATCTTGTCAGTACGGACATTGATCTTATATCCACAGGCACAATCCACATGCCTGGTCCCAAAGATTCCCGTTCCGAATAACCCGCTGCTGGCCTCTGCGTATTTGCCGCAGTTCGGACATTCAATTACAAATTTCGCCATAACGCTCTCCCCTTATCACTGTATAATCATGCTGTTTTTCATAATGCGTCCGCGAAAACCGGCATGTACTTTTCCGCTTATCTATCAAAAGGTATGCCTTTTGATAATGTCGCTTTTGCTATTTCATTAAAGCTGTACTACTGCGAATTTTCAGACACTTTGGCAGGGAAAGCATTGCTTTATAGGCACTTTCAAGTTATAATAAAGGGGTATTATCAGACTATCAAAAGGCATACCTTTTGATAGTTTTTTCCATCTGTTCGTTAATCGATTCCTCCTTCATGCACCCTCCGGTATTCCCGCAGCCGCCGGTAACTCGGATGCGGGAGAAAAAAGTCCGAAGCCTGTGCATATCACATACACAGGCTCCGGACCTTTATCTGGATTTAAATTTTCATATCGGTATGATTACTTCTGCAGACTTGCCAACAAGGCCTTCAGTGCCTCGATTTCTTCATCTTTTGCCTTGAGGGCCTCCTGAGTCATACGGCGTTCTGCCTCCATGGCCGCTGACTTTGCTTCTATCTCGGCTGATTTTGCTTCCATCTCGGCTGATTTTGCTTCCATCTCCGCATTCATGGCTTCATATGCAGCCCTTATTGTCTCTCTTGCTTCTTCTCGGGCCATTTCTTTTCCCTTGAGTATGGCTCTTTCTTCGATTGCTTCGCTCAGGTTACACATGCCTGCCGCCTCCTTTTCCATTGAACGGACCACTTATTGTACGCAAAAGCAACCGTCCATTTGTGTCTGACTCTTCAGACGCAAATGAACGGCTGTATTTAATGATGTCTTTAGAACTGTTTTCTGAGTTTTGGGTCCAGCAGGTCTCTGAGTCCGTCGCCGATGAAGTTGGCGCCGACGGCCATGGTGAAGATGGCCAGGCCCGGGAAGCCGGCGACCCAGAACTTATTGAAGTAGTTGACACCGTCGGAGACCATCATGCCCCACTCAGGTGTCGGCGGTGCGGAGCCGAGGCCTAAGAAGCTTAAGGTAGAGAACATGAGGATCTGGTTGCCGATATCGGTGGTGGCCATGATGAGGACGGACTGGATACTGTTGGGGATGATTTCCTTGACCAGGATCCTCATTTTGGAGGCGCCCAGGACCTCGGCGGCGGAGACGTATTCATTCTCCTTGACACTGAGGACCACGCTTCGCATCAGTCTGGCATAGGTAGGCCAGGCGACGATGATCAGGGCAAACATGGTATTGAACAGGCTGGAACCCATGACCGCATTGATGATCATGGCCAGGATCAGGGACGGGAAAGACAGGATCATCTCGGAGATACGCATCATCACGTTATCCACCTGTCCGCCGACATATCCGGCAATGGCGCCGTAGAAGGTACCGATGCAGCCGGCAATGATGACGGTCAGCAGACCGGCCAGCAGAGAGTAGCGGCCGCCGTAAATGACACGGCTGAAGATGTCCTGACCGAAGCTGTCCGTACCGAAAAGGTGGGCCAGGGACGGTGCCTGCAGACGAACGGTCAGGTCCTGCGCGATCGGGTCGTAGGGTGCAATGACCGGGGCCAGGATGGCCATCACGATCCAGAAGATACAGATGATGACACCCAGCGTGAATAGATAATTGGATTTAAATAACTTTTTTAATGCTCTTGCCATCAGCTTACCCTCACTCTCGGGTCGATGATGCCGTAGAGGATATCGACCACCGTATTAATGACCATGTAGTTCAGAGCGATCAGGAGCGCCACGCCGATAATGGCCGGATAGTCATTGGCCATGACGGACTGGTAAGCAAACTGTCCGACGCCCGGCCAGTTAAAGATCGTCTCGACCAGGACCATGCCGCCCAGAAGGTTGCCCAGGCCCAGACCGATGACGGTCAGGACAGGGATCAGGGCATTGCCCAGCGCATGGCGCAGGATCAGCTTGGTGCTGTTAAGACCCTTGGCCTTGGCAGTACGGATGTAATCTGTGGACATGACATCCAGCAGATTGGAACGGGTAGTACGGGTGATCAGACCCATGGTGAAAGCCGCCAGGACCAGGGAAGGCAGGATCAGATGACTCAGCGCATCCAGCATCTTGGGGATATCACCCTCCAGCAGGCTGTCCAGGACATAGAGACCTGTCACGGAAGCCGGGGCTGAAAAGCTGCTGCTCAGGCGTCCGGGACCCGGGAAGATCGGGAACTTATAGTAAAAGAAAAAGAGCATGATCAGAGCGAACCAGAAGCTTGGCAGGCTGACACCTGTGACGGAAATAGCACGGACGATCTGATCGATAATGCTGTTTCTCTTGATGGCGGAAATGACACCGAAAAGAATGCCCAGCACCGATGCAATGATGATGGAGAACAGAGCCAGCTCGATGGTGGCCGGATAACATCTGCCCAGCTCGGAGAGCACGGCATTGTTGGTACGGATAGAGGTGCCCAGATCCAGCTGCAGGAGATTCCGGATATAGTAGAAATACTGAGTGATCAGGGGCTGATCCAGACCGTACTTGGCACGGTAGGCCGCCACGACAGCCTCATCATTGAGGGCTCTCTGGCTCAGATTGGCTGTGACCGGGTCACCGGGGATCAGCTTGGTCAGGATAAAGACCAGCGTCGCCACGCCGAAAAGCATGACCACCAGGTAGAGCAGTCTCTTAAGGATAAATTTTAAACGGTCCATACGGATCTCCTCTCTCAATTTATCTCAGTGAACAGTGATCGCCGCAGCCCCATGTGCGTCTCGGCCGCAGCTCTTCCGCGCCTGCACCGGCAGGCTCAGGACAATTCAGGTGAATGATATCCCGGACGGATAGGTCAGCCCTTTCCGCTTACTGCGGAAAGCGCTCGCCTATCAGCCCGGCCAAATGGGCAGATTCTCCTGCGGCATCCCCCGGAAAAGTGTTATCTGTCGGGATACGACCCCAAAAGAATCCGCAGAGGCCTGTCCCTCCATGGGTTATCCCTGACTCCGGTGCCGCCGGACGGCGGCACCATAGGAGTCCGGAGTATCCGCTTCAGGGCAGATCCTCCATGGAATTTAATGTAATAGCACTGATAATCAGATCTCTGATGGTTCGGATCTCTGATCTATCAGATCGATGCTATGTCAGATCAATGATTACTGAACATTGACCTGTGTCAGGTCAACAGTGTAAGGATCGGAGAACTCTACACCTGTCAGTCTGTTGTTGTAAGCCATCGGGCAAGGAGCCTGTGCCAGCATGATGAATGGGCCGTACTCATAAGTAGCCTCCTGGATCTCCTTGAGGACTTCCTCACGGGCCTCATCCTCAGTTGCGTTAACGGCTGCATCGGCAAGGGCTGCAATCTCAGGATCCATCTCCTCTGTCCAGTTTGCACGCAGACCTACAACACCGCCGGCCAGGAACTCGAGCTGTACGTTAGGATCGTTGTAGTCGATGCCCCAGTACATAACTGTGAAGCCCAGGCTGCCCTCACGGTAAGCATCGCCGTAGCCTGCAGCCCATGGCTGGGAAACGATGTTGACATTAATGCCGATCTGAGAAAGGTCGGATTTCACCTTCTGAGCCAGGTCTGTAAGAGGAATACCCTCCATAGCCAGGTCGCAGACAGTCAGGTCGATGTCAAAGCCATCCGGATAGCCGGCCTCAGCCAGCAGCTCCTTAGCAGCCTCGATATCTGTGTAATCTGTGGATCTCTCACCCAGGGAACCGAAGAAACCGTTCTGGATGATGGAGTAAGGTGTGGATGTACCCTCGCCGCAGATGGTCTGGATACCTGCATAGTCAACAGCCAGACGGATGGCCTGCTGTACCTGAGGATCGGAGACAGGACCGCCGATCTCCTCATCCATGTTCATCATGATGAAGCTGACAGTCTTGGTGGAGCTGTTCAGCAGTGTGACATTTTCTGTACCCTCCAGCTGCTCCATGGTATCCTGAGTCATGTTGGCTGCGATATCGATGTCGCCTCTCTGCAGAGTCATCATCTGTGTATTGGCATCATCCTGAATCTGGATGACGTATTTCTCAACGTTGGTAGCCTCACCCCAGTAATTCGGGTTAGCCTCGAGGATGATCTCGGAATCCGGGATATAGCTGGTCATAATGAACATACCGGAGCCGGCGCTGGTGGAATCCAGATAAGCCTGAGCTCCGTCTGTAGCCGCGGCATCCTCAGCATCTGTACCGCCGTTCTCGATGACGACTGCAGAATCCAGGATAGAGCATGCGCTGTAGCAGAGCTTGGAAAGGATGGCACTGTCAGGCTCGGTCAGATTGAGGACAACGGTCTTGTCATCCGGTGTGTCGATGCTGGCGATTGTGTCTGTAATGAAGGCAGGATTGCCCTGCAGGTTTTTGGTTCTCATCAGGGAGAATGCGACATCTGCAGAAGTCATCGTATTGCCGCTGGCAAAGACGATATCATCCTTCAGGGTCATGGTCAGAGTCATGTTGTCATCGGAGAAGGAGTACTCCTCTACCAGGCTCGGCTCTGCTGCGCCATCGTTGCTGTAGAACTTGAACAGTGTGTCGTAGCAGGCATTGAGGATCATCTGAGGATACTTCTCGTAAACCTGGCCGGGATCCATGGTATCGAAACCGCCGCCGATAGCCACGGTGACTGTGGTGGATGTGCTGCCTGTGCTCTCTGTGGAGCCGCCGTCTGTCTCAGACGCTGTGCTGCCTGAGGTGCTGGTAGATGTAGAACTACTGCCGCAGGCTGTGCAGCCAAGGATCATGGCTGCCGTTAAAGCAAATGCTAAAACTTTCTTTTTCATAATTAGCCTCCTGTTGTATTGTTGAGATTTATTCAAATACCCTGTGGGTATTGTCTCCATAGTAAATCGTGTAAAAAACAAACATGACACACCTATGCCGCCACAGCTGATGCAGCAGCACGGATATATGCCCTAAACCTCATCGTAGAGGTGACAGGCCACGAAATGGCCTTCGCCGATCTCCTTAAGGACCGGGGCCTCTTTGGAGCAGATGTCGCAGGCCTTCGGGCAGCGCTCATGGAAATGACAGCCGGAAGGCGGGTTGGATGGGCTTGGCACCTCGCCCTCCAGGTGAATGCGCTCCTGCCGCTCGGATCTGTCGACCTGAGGAATGGCGGAAAGCAGGGCCTGAGTATAGGGGTGATAGCGCTTCTCATAGAGCTGATCGTAGCCGGCGATCTCGACCATCCTGCCCAGGTACATGACGCCGACCCGGTCGCTGACCTGATAGACGACATTCAGGTTGTGGGAGATGAAGAAGTAGGTCAGTCCCAGCTTTTCCTTCAGTTCCTGCAGCAGATTGAGGACCTGGGCCTGCACGGAAACATCCAGGGCGGAGACGGCCTCATCGCAGACGATCAGATCCGGCTCCAGGGCCAGGGCTCTGGCAATGCCGACTCTCTGCTTCTGTCCGCCGGAAAGCTCATGAGGATAGCGGCTGAGATGATAGGTATCCAGGCCTACCAGTCGGATCAGCTCCTCGATCCTGGCATTTACATCCCCGTCATAGCCGTGGATCTCGAAGGGCTCCATCATGATCTGACGGATGGTCCTTCTGGGATTGAGGCAGGCGGAGGGATCCTGGAAAATGATCTGGGCCCTTTTCCGCATGTTCTTGAGCTCGGCGCCCTTTAAGGAGGCGATATCCTGACCGGACAGGTAGATATGCCCCTCGGTGGGCTTCTGCAGCCGGACCAGGGTGCGGCCGATGGTACTCTTGCCGCAGCCGCTCTCGCCGACGACGCCGAAGGTCTCACCCTTCATGATCTCAAAGCTGATATCATCGACGGCCTTGACGGTGCCGGACTTTTTATTTTTACCTTTGAAATATACCTTGACATGGTCTGCCTTCAGCAGGACCTGCTTTTCATTTTCTGTCATATTCAGTCCTCCGCCGTGCTACTGTGCATATCTCCAGCACTTGACCTTCCGGTTCTCGGTCAGATCGATTACCGGCGGCTCTGCGCTCTTACATTTCTCTGTGGCATAAGGACATCTCGGCCAGAAGCTGCAGCCCTCGATACGCTCTGTGGGGTTGGGTACCGCACCCTCGATGGTCTGAAGGGGCGGCCGGTCCTTGGTGATCCTGGGGATTGCGTTCATCAGACCGATGGTGTAGGGATGCTTGGGATCCCGGAAAAGCTCATCTACCGGGGCCTGCTCCACGATGCGTCCCGTATACATAACGATGACCGTATCACACAGCTCGCTGACCACGCCCAAGTCATGGGTGATGAAAAGGATGCTGGTGCCCATCTCCTCATTCAGCTCCCGGATCAGGTCCAGGATCTGAGCCTGAATGGTCACATCCAGGGCGGTGGTAGGCTCATCTGCGATCAGAATCTGGGGCTTACAGGCCAGGGCCATGGCGATCATGACTCTCTGGCGCATACCGCCGGACATCTGATGGGGATATTCATGGGCTCTGGCTTCAGGATTGGCGATACCGACAGCCCGCATCATATTGATAGCCTCGGCCATGGCTTCCTTTTTATTAAGGCCATGATGCAGGGTCAGGGACTCAGCAATCTGGGAACCGCACTTGATGATGGGATTCAGGGAGGTCATCGGCTCCTGGAAGATCATGGAGATCTCATTGCCTCTGAGAGACTGCATCTCCTTCTCGGTCTTGCCGACCAGGTCCATCCCTTTATAAATGATCTGGCCCTGAGTGATCTTGCCGGGAGGATTTGGGATCAGCTTCATGATGCCCAGGGAAGAGACACTCTTGCCGCTGCCGCTCTCGCCGACGATCCCCAGCTTTTCGCCCTTATGCAGGGTATAATTCAGGTGATTGATGGCGTTCACCGTACCCTCTACGGTATTAAAAGTAACGCACAGGTCCTTGACCTCCAAAACGACTTCTCTCTGATCCATGGCTTTCCTCACATCCGTTCGATGTCTATCACTTTGATATGGTAAAGTTATAACGCATAGTCGCATTATCACAATTAGTAAACATATTAACACTTATTAAGCATCATGGCAAGTAAAAATATGATTTGTGAGTATATCACAAGCCAAAAGGGCTGACAATGCAGAACAAATTCTGTACTTTTGTCTGTACATTTGGCTGTACACGGGCATTTTCCCCCTTGTTTGACACATTTTTCGGCTGTATACTAAAATAGACGAAGCTAAAGACACCGCCGTAAACAAAAACGCAGGAGGCCCCGCTATGAACAGAAAAACCATCCCCAATGACCAGGGCACCAAGAGCCGGATCGTGGACGCGGCCTGGAAGCTTTTCTATGAAAAGGGCTTTGAGGCCACCACCGTGGAGGACATTATCGAGCTGTCTCACACCTCCAGAGGCTCCTTCTACCACTACTTCAGCAGTAAGGACGCTCTGCTGGGCTCTCTCTCCTTCCTTTTCGATGAGAAATACGAGCAGCTGACCGGGCAGCTGGCTCCGACCATGACCTGCATGGAAAAGCTTCTCTTCCTCAACCGGGAGCTTTTCACCATGATTGAAAATACCATCGCCATCGAGCTGCTCTGCCGCCTGCTCTCCACCCAGCTCATGACCCGGGGTGAAAAAGAGCTTCTGGACCGCAGCCGCTATTACTACCGCCTGCTGCGCAGCATTTTTCTGGAGGGCCAGGAAAAGGGAGAGCTGCGCAATGACATGTCCGTCAATGAGATGGTCAAGCTCTACTCCATCTCCGAGCGGGCCCTGCTCTATGACTGGTGCATCTGCTCGGGAGAATATTCCCTGCGCAGCTACAGCCAGAGCATGATGCCCTTCTTCCTTCAAAAATTACGGAACGAGGATTCACACTAAGCTGTGGAAATATCTGCCGCAGCGCATCCTCACGGAGCATTTATCTCAGGCGGAGATCAGACTCTTATTGAGATCATAGAAAGACGGAACGAGGCTGTCCCCTTAAGGAACAGCCTCGCTCCGTCTTTTTTATCATCAACCACGGTGAGTCCAATAACTTCAAGCCTGATCGGTGATCGTATGTAATTTTTCCGATCTGCAGCTGCTGATCACGCTCGAAGTCATCTTACAGGTCGCAGTTGTTGACGGTTCTCGGGAATGGCAGGACGTCGCGGATGTTGCCCATGCCGGTCAGATACATGACGCAGCGCTCGAAGCCCAGGCCGTAGCCGGCGTGATGAGTAGAACCGTACTTTCTCAGATCCAGATAGAAGCCATAATCCTCTTCTCTAAGGCCCAGCTCCTGCATACGGGTCAGGAGCTTGTCGTACTCATTCTCACGCTCGCTGCCGCCGATGATCTCGCCGATGCCCGGGACCAGCAGGTCCATGGCCGCCACGGTCTTGCCGTCCGGATTCTGTTTCATATAGAAGGCTTTGATTTCCTTCGGATAATCTGTGACGAAGACCGGACGCTTGAAGATCTTCTCTGTCAGATAGCGCTCATGCTCTGTCTGCAGATCGCAGCCCCAGCTGACCTTATAGTCAAACTTGTCATTGTGCTTCTCCAGCAGCTCAATAGCCTCGGTGTAGGTCACACGGCCGAAATCGGACTCTGCCACATGATGGAGTCTCTCCAGCAAGCCCTTGTCCACAAACTGGTTAAAGAACTTCATCTCCTCCGGGGCATTCTCCAGCACATAATTGATGATGTATTTCATCATATCCTCGGCCAGACGCATGTCATCGGACAGATCGGCGAAGGCGATCTCAGGCTCGATCATCCAGAACTCTGCCGCATGGCGGGTGGTGTTGGAATTCTCGGCACGGAAGGTGGGGCCAAAGGTATAGATGTTGCGGAAGGCCATGGCGTAGGTCTCGCCGTTGAGCTGGCCGCTGACGGTCAGATTGGTGGCCTTGCCGAAGAAGTCCTGGCTGAAATCCACGCTGCCGTCGTCCTTTTTGGGCAGGTTGTTCATATCCAGGGTGGTCACCTGGAACATCTCGCCGGCGCCCTCGCAGTCACTGCCGGTAATGATGGGTGTGTGGACATAGACAAAGTCTCTCTCCTGGAAGAACTTGTGGATGGCATAAGCGATCAGAGAACGAACTCTGAAAACCGCCTGGAAGGTATTGGTCCTGGGGCGGAGATGGTTGATGGTCCTCAGATATTCAAAGCTGTGGCGCTTGGGCTGCAGCGGGTAGTCCGGTGTAGAGGCGCCCTCTACATAGACGGAAGCGGCCTGGACCTCGAAGGGCTGTTTGGCCTTGGGGGTAGCGACCAGCTGGCCCTTGACGATGACGGCCGCGCCCACATTGAGATGGCAGATCTCCTGGAAATTCTCCAGCTTGTCATCATAGACCACCTGCAGGGTCTGGAAGTAGGTACCGTCATTGACGACCAGGAAGCCGAAGGTCTTGGAATCACGCACGTTGCGGATCCAGCCGCCCACTGTGATCTCCTGATTGATAAATTGCTCAGGTGTCTTGTAAAGTTCACGAACTGTGATCATTTTTTCCATGATTTTATTCTCCATTTCTACGCTGTCTGATCTGCGTCATCCTCTGCAGCCGTCCTGTCCTTTTTCAGATAGGCATGCTGGCCTAATATCTTCAGCATCTGGACTGCCTTAGCATTGCCAAGGTCCGCGGATGCTTTAAAAAGCGCAATGGCCTTTTCTTTATCGGTTTCAATGCCCTCGCCGTACCAGTAACAGAAGCCCAGATTGTACTGAGCACTGGAGTGGCCGCCGTCAGCGGCCAGCTGATACAGCCGGATGGCCTCATCCATATCCCGGGTCACGCCCCGGCCCTTCTGGTAACAGAAGGCCAGATTGTTGGCGGCATGAATATTGCCCTGCTCGGCCGCGATCCGGTACCAGCGGACAGCCTCCCGGATATTGCGGACCACGCCCTGCCCGTACTCGTAGCAGTAGCCGATCTCGCTTTGGGCCTGGACATGGCCGCCATAGGCTGCCATCTCACACCACTTGGCCGCTTCTGAAATGCTGCGCCGGGTGCCCTGGCCCTTGTCATAGCAGATACTCAGCTGATACTGAGCCTCCACATGGCCCTTGCTGGCGGCCATCTTCAGGATTTCAAAGGCCTTCGCCTCATCGATCTCGCAGCCGTCACCGGTCAGATAACGCATGCCTTCCTCATAGCAGGCCTCCCGGGTCAGCTGGGACGAAGTCTTAAGGGCCTCGGCCTCAGCCGACGGAGCCGGTGATTTTAAAGAAGCTTTGCCTTCAGCCAAGGTCCCGCCGGATGTCCCGGACAGCCCGGACGCTGCTGCCGGTGCAGACTCTCCGTCCCCGGAAGCTGCCGGCACATTCGAAGCCCCATGCGCCTGCGCTCCGGTCTGCGGCTTTTCCGATGCCGCCTGTGCCTGTCCGGTGCTCTCCCCGGCCTTGCTGACGGCCGCCGCTGTCTCCGCCTCTGCGACTGTCTGCGGATTGGCGGCCTCCCTGCGGATCATAGCAACTCTCTCAGCCAGCGCCTCTGTGTCGTAGCGTTCTCTCAGCAGCAGTCCCAAAGCATCATCCACGGCAAAAAGCTCCCGCAGCTGTCCGGAGTCGTCCACAGGAATGGTGATCTGCGGCAATCCCAGCCGGATGGCTGCGCCGATGACCTTTTTATAGCTCCTGGATGAGGGGGCTGAAGGCGTGGCAAAGCTGATGATGCAGCTGACACCGGCCAGCTTTTCCTCGCCGGCTCCGCCGCTGCGGACCGTAAGGCCCATAGCTTTCAGCTTTGCAAGGACCGGCATGACCAGGGTCTGGTCCTCGTGGGCATAATTTGCAAACAATATTTTACTCATCTTTATCCTCTTAATCTGCCCCGGGGGCAGAAGAAAATTTATCCCGAAATATGATTATAGTCCATTTTATCTTCCATAACAATAGTCTGTCGGCAAAAAACGGACATATGTCCCTTCATCTGCGGTAGGGCTAAGGCTTTTTACGACAGTCAAAATCCGCGGTCTGCCGCAAGCAAAGCCGCCAGAGCCTGCCCGACGATCCCCGCCGCCGCCATCTTACTGTCATAGCGGCTGCCGGAGAGCGGCAGCTGCACTCTTTCGGAGATCATACCCCAGGGGCCCTCCATAGCATAATAAATAACGCCCGGCACGCTGTCCGCATTGGCCGGATCTGCATTGCCGAAGGTCCCGGTAATACCGATGCCGATCATTGCCTGATAGGCGGACCGGCAGGCGGCCGCCATGGCCCGGGCTGTCTCCTGACTGTAGACCCCATAGTGCTCTATGACCTGAGGATCTACCCCCTGCCGGATCTTGGCCTCATTGGAATAGGTCACAAAGGCACCCTTAAGGATGGCCGAAGAACCCTCCGTATCCGTCAAAAGGGACGCGATCAGCCCCGCCGTACAGCTCTCCATGGTCGTAATGGTCCGCTGCCCTTCGATCAGAGTCCGGGTCAGCCGCTCATAGAGCCCGCGAATTGCCTTTTCATCTGTATCTGCCATTATTTTCCCTCCCTGATTACAAAACGGATACAAAGCCTGCGATTACTCCACGGAGATGCTCCGGGACCAAAGCCGGATCACAGCATAAACTGGGCCACACAGAAGGCCGCATAAATAAGGAGCAGGATGATGCCCTGGACTCTGGAAAGCTTTCCCCGGATCAGGGCCGGGATGGTCAGGAACAGCATGACGAACAGCATCACCGGAATATCCATGATCAGAGAGGAATTGATCCCGGCGATGGTGGTATTGGCCGGCACATCAAAGGGGGCCAGGGAGATGGACACGCCGCAGACCAGCACCAGATTGAAGAGATTGGCACCGATGACATTGCCCAGGGAAAGGGCGCCATGGCCCTTGGCCAGAGAGGTAATCGCTGTCACCAGCTCCGGAAGAGAGGTGCCCAGAGCTACAAAGGTCAGGGCGATGACCGCCTCCGGTACGCCCAGCTCCTGGGCGATAATGGTGCCGTTATTGACCAGGAGATTGGCGCCCACGGCGATCAGAGCCGCGCCCACCACCAGCAGGAGCAGTTCCTTCGCCATGGATCCGCCGTCCTCTTCGGGCATCTCCTCACTATCCGCCAGGGCTGCCGCCTTTTCTGTCTCGGACATATGGGTCACCTGATAGATATTAAGACCGATATAGATCACAAAGACCGCCAGCAGGATCAGGCCGCTGGTGCGGGTAAAGCTGCCCAGCACATAAGCATTAAAGACATAATAAAGGGCCGCAATGAAGAAAAAGAGGACCGGGGTCTTCAGAGATTTCCTGTCCACCTTGGAAGGCTTTACCGCGATGGTCAGGGCTGCGATCAGGGCCGTATTACAGATGATAGAGCCGATGGCATTGCCGTAGGCAATCTCACCATGGCCGCTGACGGCGGATGTCGCCGAAACCATAACCTCCGGCAGGGTCGTACCGATGGAGACCACTGTCGCGCCGATCAGCAGATCCGGCACATGAAAACGTCTGGCGATGCCGGTGGCACCATCCACAAACCAGTCACCGCCCTTGATCAGCAGGACCAGACCTACGATAAACAATAAAACTGCTTTCAGCATCTGCGTTTCTTCCTTTCTATTCTATAATCCGACGATCTACTCTGTTCTATAATCCGGCAAGCTACTCTGTTCTATAATCCGGCAAGCTATGCTGCGTCCGGTAAATCCTGTATTTGATCCGTGCTGCCTTCCCTGTATTTTTCCTCACAAGTCCAGGTCCGATCGATCCGGGCATACAAAAAGACACACAAAGAGGCATCTACAGCAAAATCGATTATACACTATGAGGCATTGCTATTTCAACCACAAAAAGACAGGACCGTCACAGGCCCCGGGACAAAGATCCCGGAACCTGTGACGGTCCCCACCGATACATATTTTCAAATCGATACCCGCAAAGAGCACCGGAACAGATAGAAAGCTCCGGCTGCTCTGTAATCTATGCCCAGGGATTTTCTGTCGGATACGGCAGACCCTTTGGCTGATTATAGGCAATGTCTTTGATACCCAGGAAACGGAAGACCTCGTAGAGGTATTTGCCTACATGGGCAAAGGCGACGGCGCCGTGATGCGGATAACCCTTCTCGATCAGGACATGGCGGTAAAAACGGCCCATTTCCGGGATAGCGAAGACGCCGATGCCGCCAAAGGAGCGGGTCGGTACATCCAGGACCTCGCCCTGAGCGATATAAGAACGGAGGTCCCCATTGGCATCACACTGCAGGCGGTAGAAGGTGATCTCGCCGGCAGCGATATCGCCCTCCAGGGTGCCTCTGGTAAAATCAGGCTCGGAGCCCGCCGGCTCCAGCAGGCGGTGCTGGATCAGCTGATATTTGACCGCCCGATCCTCGCACATCTTGCACTCCGGGGTATTGCCGCAGTGGAAGCCCATAAAGGTATCGGTCAGGCTGTAATCGTAACGGCCCTTAATATCCTCATCGTAGATGTATTTAGGGACGGAATTGTTGATATCCAGGAGGGTCACGGTATCGCCGGAGACACACATGCCGATATACTCGCTGAGAGCACCGTAGATATCCACCTCACAAGAGACAGGAATGCCCCTGGAGACCAGTCTGGAGTTAACATAGCAGGGTTCAAAGCCGAACTGGCTGGGGAAGGCCGGCCAGCACTTGTCGGCAAAGGCCACATAGGGCTTGGCCCCCTTATGGGCCTCGGCCCAATCCAGCAGCGTCAGCTCAAACTGTGCCATGCGCTCCGAAAGATCCGGATAGTAAGCACCCTCGCCCATTTCCCGGGCCATGTCCGCACAGACCTCCGGAATCCTGGGATCTCCCTCATGTTCCTTATAGGCCACTAAAAGATCCAGTTCGGAGTTCTCTTCGATCTCTACGCCCAGCTCATAAAGACCCTTGATGGGGGCATTGCAGGCAAAGAAATCCTGGGGTCTGGGACCGAAGGTGATGATCTTGAGTCCCCGGACACCGATGACGGCTCTGGCCACCGGCACAAAATCCGCGATCATCTGCGCGATATCCTCAGCCAGGCCTACCGGATAAGCCGGGATATAGCCCTTTAAGTGGCGCATGCCCAGGTTGTAAGAGCAGTTGAGCATACCGCAGTAGGCGTCGCCCCGGCCATTAATCATGTCCCCGTCGCCCTCGGCAGCCGCCACGAACATGCAGGGGCCGTCAAAATACTTTGCGATCAGGGTCTCCGGGGTCTCCGGACCGAAATTGCCCAGAAAGACCACCAGGGCATTGCAGTCCGCGGCCTTCACCTCTGCCACAGCCTTTAGCATATCCGCTTCATTTTCCACAGCCGTGGGACATTCGTAGATCTCCCCCTTATAGGCCTTAACGATATTGTGTCTTCTGGTCTCGGATAAGCTGACCGGGAAGCAGTCTCTGGACACGGCGATGATGCCCAGCTTTACCTCTGGAATATTATTACCTAACATATCAAGTCTCCGTTTCTTTATCGTATCCTGCAAAGAGGTCCGATACCTCTTGTCTGTTTTTATTTTTGTGTTCTTCTGTTATGCCTGCAGCTGCGCAAAAAGGTCCTTCATGGCGGGATAGATCCTGTGCCAGCACTGATACCGCGCCTCATAAAGGGCCGCCAGATCCGGCTCCGGCGCGACGGTATCCGCCACATGGACCAGCTCCCGGCAGACCGTCCTCACATCGGGGTAGGCGCCGCAGGCCACCATGGCCAGCATGGCGCCGCCCATGCCCGGTCCCTGCTCGGAGACCGGGGTCTCCAGCGTGATATTAAGGACATTGGCCATGATCCGCTTCCAGAGCGGAGATCTGGCCCCGCCGCCGCAGATCATACTGCGCTCGATCTTAATACCCAGGCTTTTCGCCACCTCCAGGCTGTCCCTGATGGCAAAGGCTACACCCTCCAGGACGGCCAGAGTCAGATCGGCCCGGCTGCTGTCCATGGTCATACCGGTAAAGGTCCCCCGGGCATGGGTATCATTGATAGGGCTGCGCTCTCCCATCAGATAAGGCAGAAAATAAACATGATTCCTGCCCAGCATTTCCTCCGTGATCTGCGCCTGCTCCGCCGCGTAATCCTGCACTCCCAGGATATCCTCCATCAGCCATTTATTGCAGGAGGCTGCGCTAAGCATGCAGCCCATCAGATGATAGGCCCCGTCCGCATGGGCGAAGGCATGGAGGCTGCAGTGGCTGTCTGTGGCAAAATGATCACTGGAAATAAAAATCGTGCCGGAGGTGCCCAGAGAAATGTTGCAGGCGCCCTCGCCGACCGTCCCGGTCCCTACCGCGGCCGCCGCATTATCTCCGGCGCCGGCCGCCACGATGGCGGAGGCCGGCAGACCCAGGTCTGCCGCCATCTCCGGCCGCAGGGTACCGATAGCCTCATAGGACTCAAAGATCCGCGCCATCTGTTCCATCCGCAGGCCGCAGATGTCCAGCATCTCCGGCGACCAGCATTTATGCTCGACATCAAAAAGCAGCATGCCTGAAGCATCGGAGACATCCGTGGCATGGACACCGGTCAGGCAATAGTTGATATAATCCTTGGGCAGCATGATCTTCGCGATCCTGGCAAAATTTTCCGGCTCATGAGCCTTCATCCAGAGGAGCTTAGGCGCCGTAAAGCCTGCAAAAGCAATATTGGCCGTGTACTCACTGAGCTTCTCCCGGCCGATAACTTCATTGAGCCAGGCGGTCTCCTGCTCTGTCCTGCCGTCGTTCCAGAGAATAGCCGGGCGGATGACCCGGTCCTCCTCATCCAGCACCACCAGACCGTGCATCTGGCCGCCGGCGCCCAGACCCGCTACCAAAGAAGCATCAAAGCCCGCCAGCAGCCCGGGCATACCCTTCTCAAGAGCCCGCATCCAGTCCGCCGGGTCCTGCTGGCTCCAGCCCGGATGCGGAAACTCCAGCGGATATGCCTCGGAAACTTCATTTAAAACCTGCCCTGCCTCATCCATGAGCAGAAGCTTTAGGGCCGATGTACCCAGATCGATTCCTATATAATACATCTCATCCTCCTGTGATCTGTCATGACCTGCTAATCCTCAAACCCTCCTGTGACCTGTGATGATCTGCTAATCCTCAAACGGGAAATGATACTGCACAAGGCCCAGCTCATCTCTCAGCCCGATCAGCTCCTTCTGGATGGTATCGCCCACCGGCACGCCCTTGTCCTTACGGTCCTGCCAGGCCAGATACTCCTTTTCACCGGCGGTATAGATGCGCTCGGCACCCGGCACCTTTTCGGAGGCTCTTAAGCCTCTGCAGATATCGCCGGCAGTCTTTTCAAAGGTATCGAGTCCCATAAAGAACTCCGGATTAATGACAAAGAAGAAATGGCCCAGCCGGTACATCCGGGGATTGCCGTCGGCATCAACGCCGTTTAAAGCCTTCATGAAAGGACCTCCGGCCAAAGCCGCGGATAAGATCTCAACGATGGTGGTAAAGCCATAGCCCTTGTAGCCGGCGGTCTTCTCGCCCGGACCGCCCAGGGGCAGCAGGGCCGCATTGCCCGCTCTCATATCCTTCAGAATCTTGCCGGAATCGGTCATGGTCTCACCTGTGCGGCTGACGACACAGCCCTCCGGGGTCGGCTTGCCGCTGCGCTCATAAAACTCGATCTTGCCGTTCTGGACAATGCAGGTCGCACAGTCAAAATTGAAGGGGAAGTCCTCGTCCGTCGGCATGGTAAAGGTCAGCGGATTGGTGCCCATCATGGGCTCTACGCCAAAGGTCGGGGCCACGCTGGGTCTGGCATTGGTGCCGGAAATACCGATCATACCGGCCTTTTCCGCCATGGTGGTCCAGTAGCCGGCAATGCCGTAATGAGTGGAATTGCAGATGGTGCCGCCGGCCATACCGTAGATCCTGGCCTTTTCGATCAGCATCTCCATCATTTTATGGCTGGCCACCATACCCATACCGTTGTGAGCATCCATCACCACCGTGGTCGGAGTCTCCTTCAGGATCTCAATCTCCGTCTTCGGCAGCAGGGTGCCCTTTTTAATCCTGTCAAGGTAAATCGGTTTAAAACGATTGCAGCCATGGCTCTCGATGCCTCTACGGTCACTCTCTAAAAGCACATCCGCGCAGATTGCGGCATCCTCCCTGGGAACACCGTATTTTTCAAATACATCGATCATAAAATCATTCATCAGCTGCCAGTCTACATAAGGTCTTGTCTCTGCCATCATCTTCATCCTTTCCGATCTGTTGATCTCTATCCTGTTAATTCCTATCACTGACTGAAAGCGGTCTCTGCCGTAAGTGCCGCCCGTAAATGCCTGAGATTGTCACTGTCATTTCCATTTTATCACAGATTGCCTCTGTTGACCACAGATTGCCCTGCAGTCATGTCCATTTGTGAAGCAGCCGGGGAGTCTTTACCTGCAGGATGTAACGGCGCAGGGGAATCAAAACGAATCTGGCGCAAGACGGTCTATAGCAATCTTCCTTCCCTTGTGCTACACTAAAGGACAGACCTGCAGATTGTCAGATTTGTCAGATTCCAAAAAATGTCCGGGATAAGGCTGCGGCCCGCGCCGGAGCCTATGAGGTGATTCGCCATGATCCGATATATTGAAGTTAATGATGTCAATGACCCTGCCTGCCGGGACGAGCTGGCCATGTACAGCCGTCTCAACGAGCACCAGCTCTGCCACTACTATGAGCCTGAGCTTGGACTTTTCATCGCCGAAAGTCCCAAGGTCATCGTCCGGGCGCTGGCCGCCGGCTATGAGGCTGTCTCCTTTCTGGCCGAAAAAAGCTATCTGAACGGCGAGGCGCTGGCACTTCTGGAAGCCTTCGGGGAGACCGGTCCGGCAGGCTCTGCCAGGCAGACAGATATCGCAGACCCGGAGGACTCTGCCGAGCAGGCGGATACCGCAGATCCGGAGGGCACCGCCGGACAGGCAGATACCGTAGATTCGGAGGCCGCCGCCGAGCAGGCGGATACTGCAGATCCGGAGGACGCAGGAACGGGGACCAAAATACAGTCAGACGACCGGGTGATCCCGGTCTATGTCCTGCCTCATGACCTCTACTCAGGCATCACCGGCGCTGCCATTACCCGGGGCATGATCTGCCTGATGAAGCGCCGTCCCCTGCCATCCGTAAGCACGCTTCTGGCTTCCCTTAAGGATACCTTCCCCGAAAAGGAAGGCATCAAAAAAAGCGGAACCGCTGCGTCCCGGCTCCGCCTGGCTGTCATGGATAATGTAGAAAATCCCACCAATGTGGGGGCTATGTTCCGCTCCGCCGCTGCCCTGGGCATGGATGCGGTGCTTCTGACCTCCTCCTGCGCGGACCCGCTCTACCGCCGGGCCGCCCGGGTCTCCATGGGTACCGTCTTTCAGATTCCCTGGACCCGCTTTTCCGGCTATACTCCCTCTAAGGATCTCTATGCACCCGGATCCGCCGGGGATCAGAAGCATGCACCCTACAGCTATATCGACGAGCTGCACGCCCTGGGCTTTAAGGTCTGTGCCATGGCTCTTAAGGAGGATTCCGTCACCCTGGAGGATCCCGGCCTGATGGCCGAAGAAAAGCTGGCCATCATCCTGGGCAATGAGGGGGTCGGCCTGCCGGCAGAAACCATTGCGGCGTGTGACTATACCGTCATGATCCCCATGGCCCACGGGGTGGATTCCCTCAACGTAGCGGCTGCCAGCGCTGTCGCCTTCTATGCCCTGACCCGAAAGCCGCTGTAGCATTTACAGGGCAAAAAATTTCAGAATATCCTGATGGGCCTGATCGATCAGCTGCTGATTGCGGAAGCGGTGATCGGCGCCCTCGGCTGTCAGCATCTCGATCACATTATCCTCTGCGAAGGTCTTTACATCCTCGAAGGGGATAATTTCATCTTTGCTGCCGTGGATGATCAGCAGGTCATCCGCATAGTCCAGATAATCTCTCTCCCGGATGTCATTAGCCGCCAGCTCCTCCAGATAGGCCTTATTGATCTTCACCTTTCTGTCAAAGCCGACCAGCGCATCCTTTCCCTTTTCGATGAGGATCTTATCCTCCGCCGTCATAATGGTATTTAAAAGGGAATTGTAAATGGACACGGCCGGGCACCGGAGGGCGATCTTTCTGAAGGGATTGCCGTGCTCTGAAATATATTTCAGCACCAGATAGCCGCCGAAGCTGGTGGCGTAGCAGTAAATCGCCTCCTCCGTCCAGGTCCTGCGGATATAGTCCAGCACGATGGTCAGATAGGCATCACAATCCGCCAGTGAGAGCCGGTTCCTGGCATCCAGGCCGTGGCAGGGCCAGTCAAAGACCAGGACCGCCAGGTCCTTGTACTTGGAAATGGCCTGTCCCGCGAACCGGGCACAGGCTTTATTATCCTTGTGCCCTCCGAAGCCGTGGCCGAAAAGGATCACCCTGCGGATCTGATGAATATCCTTACAGTAAAGCTTGCAGCGGATGCTGAATTTCTGTTCATTAATATCAAAATACTTTTCCATCATCCTGCTCCTGTGCTAATTGATATCGCTCATGTCCTCCCTGGCACTCTCCAGGTCATAGAAAACGCCGTCATGGCTGGCCAGCTCCAGGATCTGCTCCTTCTTCGGATAGCGCCCGCTCAGGATGATCTCGCCATCCGACATCAGGCATGGAAAGCCCCTGTGACCCTTCTCCGCAAAAAGCTGCACCATCTCCGGCACCGCATCAAAGTCCTCCTGCCGGTAATTGCGGTTGACCAGCTCAATATCAATACCCTGACCATCCAGATTGGCGATCAGGATCTGCAGCTGCAGATTTTCCTGATAATAAAGGCTGTCAAAATCATGCTTTCTGGTATCATAAATGCGTATCTTAGCCATTTTTCATCTCTCCTTTTTCATTTTTAATATACCCCAGTCGCATTTCGGTTAAAATCTGAACCGCATCACAGGATATATACGCTATCCGTCGTACGGAAGGCATCTAAGATATGGACTGCCGCCGAATAAAAAAGTGTCAGACAATAGATTCCCACGAAAACAATCTGAGACTCCAGGAAGAACAGACTGAAAAAGCAGAGGGCCAGGGTGCCGATTCCATGGGCCATCTTCATTTTCCACCCCGGTGCGTCCAGCTGTCTCGCCTCCCGGCCGCGCATGATATGCACCACACCGGAGAAGGCCAGACCTCCCAGCAGGTAAAGGGCCGCATAGGACTGCCGGACCGTCATCACCGTGTTTGCAAAAACAGCGAAATCCGTCAGGATCACACCGTAGATCAGAATCTTATTGCCGCCCACCATAAAACGCGCCAGGGTGAAATAATAGATCAGATAACGTATGCCGGCCGCCAATAAGGTAAAACACAAAATGACAATAATAAGATAAACCGCTTTATCGTACCAGAGCAGCATGGCAGCTCCGCCAAGGATCATGGCAATGCCGCACAATAAGCTCCGAATCCTCTGTCCTCTACTCATCCCTCTGCTCCCCCTTATGCTTCTTAGCCGATGTCCGTAATCCCGGGATACGCTGGTACCATCTCAGATGAAAAGCGAGCGATCTGCCGGCCAGATCATTGCCCGAGCTGTAGATCTGGTAAGTGACCATGCGCTTCTGTGCTATCGCTGCATCGAAAAATCTCCCTAAAAAGGTTTCTTCCCTTTCTTCGATTGGAGCGCCTGTATATTCTGCTGTATATTTTTCCAGGTCAAAATCATCGATGGGACAGCCGGACAGCTTCTCGCCGAAGGCCTTCCAGGCCTCCGCAGCACTCAGCCGGCGCGTGCCGATGATCTGTCTTATTTCATCTTCCCAGGCAGAGACGGCTTCGGTGTCATAGTGCGCCGTTTCAAAGTCCGGGTATACCCCCCGCAGATATTTCATCGCATAGATTATCTGGCAGAAGGCCTGATAGTAATCCGACGGATTATCCTTGATGACCTCCTCGTAATCCCCCCAGGCCGGCATAAATTTGTAGCGCGCAAAGCTGTAATCAGGCAGATGCCCTGCGCGTCCGTGTCCCAGATTCATGATCGAGTGTTCACTGTCATGA
>R11__coassemble_637_pt1 | contig 21889 bp, 35 predicted proteins | sample R11__metabat2_low_PE_030 | metagenome-assembled genome bin R11 | reverse complement strand
CGCCCCCCCCCCCCCCCCCCCCCCCACCCCCGCCGGGGGGCGCCGCGGGGCCCCTGTTCACCCACGCGCGCCCAAATTTCATACCCCGGCGGGCGGGGCTTTTCCGGGGGGGGGGCCGGGGGGCGGACCAGCAGATACCATGGGGCAGCGCAGCGCATTCACTGCCGCTTCCGCCGAAAAGCACTTCAATGTATTGTAAAAAAAACAACTCTTTTTTTGTGCAAAAGGGAGAAATTACTTGCATTCCCCTATTTCGTGATGTATACTAAAAAAGCTTGTGACATTGATAGCAATGAAGCGTGAGGTTGCTGCGTGCAGACGCAGGTGTTCCGTGGAGCGAATGTCAAGTTAGAAAACTGGCGACAAGTCACTGTACAAAGTAAAGATCTGTTAAATGCTAGCAGGAAACGTGTGTGAGGTAAAAAAAGAAACACACGGCAATGTGTACAGTCACCACTTGTCGTACTTACAAAACAGTGCGAAAAGGAGGCGGCTTTTTTTATGGCAAGTCAAGTAATGAGAATTACACTCAAGGCGTATGATCACAAACTGATCGATCAGAGTGCAAGCAAGATCATCGAAACTGTAAAGAAAACAGGATCTAAGGTGAGCGGACCTGTACCTCTTCCGACCAAGAAGGAAGTAGTTACAATCTTAAGAGCAGTTCACAAATACAAAGATTCCAGAGAGCAGTTCGAGCAGCGTACACACAAGAGACTGATCGACATCATCGCGCCGACACAGAAGACAGTTGATGCATTATCCAGACTGGAGATGCCCGCTGGTGTTTACATCGACATCAAGATGAAAACCAAATAATTAAAGGTAACAAAATCCTATTTGATGGACTTTAATATAGATTTAGCTTTTCGAGCTAGAGATGTACGAAAGTGCTTCTAGGATGAACGCCGGAAGGCGTTCCGCTGTAGATTTAACAGGAGGTGCATTCTTAAATGAAGAAAGCAATTTTAACAACAAAAATCGGTATGACCCAGATTTTTAGTGAAGACGGAGTTCTGACTCCGGTAACCGTACTGCAGGCAGGCCCATGTGTTGTCACACAGGTCAAGACAGTTGCTAACGACGGTTACAGTGCAGTCCAGGTCGGCTTTGGCGACATCAGAGAGAAACTGGTCAACAAGCCGCAGAAAGGCCATTTTGCAAAGGCTGGTGTTCCGGCAAAGAGATTTGTAAAAGAGTTCAGACTTGAGGACGCTGAGAGCTACACACTCGGCCAGGAGATCACTGCTGACGTATTCGCAGCAGGCGACAAGGTCGATGCTACAGCTAAGTCCAAAGGTAAGGGCTTCCAGGGCGCAATTAAGAGACATGGTCAGTCCAGAGGACCTATGGCTCATGGTTCCAAGTATCACAGACATGCAGGTTCTAACGGATCAGCTACCACACCGGGCCGCGTATTCAAGGGCAAGCACATGCCTGGCCATATGGGTTCCGTCAAGGTCACAGTTCAGAATCTTGAGGTCGTAAGAGTCGATGCTGACAAGAATCTGATCCTGGTCAAGGGTGCTGTACCCGGCCCGAAGAAATCTTTAGTAATGCTGAAAGAATCAGTAAAAGCTTAATTGCTTTGAGAAAGGAGGACATTACAGATGGCAAAAGTATCTGTTTTAAATATCGAAGGTACTCAGGTTGGAGAAATCGAACTTGCAGATGGAATCTTCGCAGTAGAAGTTAATGAGAATCTGATGCACAAGGCTGTAGTTGCTCATCTCGCAGCAAAGCGTCAGGGCACACAGAGCGCCAAGACACGTTCTGAGGTATCCGGCGGCGGCAAGAAGCCTTACAGACAGAAAGGCACAGGCCACGCTCGTCAGGGTTCAACAAGAGCTCCGCAGTTCACAGGCGGCGGTATCGTGTTCGCTCCGAAGCCAAGAGATTACGAGATCAAGATCAACAAGAAAGAGAAGAGAATCGCTCTGAAGTCCGCTCTGACCACCAAGGTCAACGAGAGCAAGCTGATCGTTCTCGATGCTTTCAATCTTGACGAGATCAAGACAAAGAAGTTTGTCGCTGTCATGAAGAACATCGGCGCCGAGAAGGCTCTGGTCGTTCTGGCCGACAAGAACGAGAATGTAGTTAAGTCTGCAGCCAACGTTCCGACCGTCAAGACAGCTTATATCAATACAATCAATGTTTACGACATCTTAAAGTATGAGTCTCTCGTACTGACACAGGATGCTGTAAAAGCAATCGAGGAGGTATATGCATAATGGCTGATATTAAATACTACGATGTCATCCTCAGACCTGTTATCACAGAGAAGAGCATGAACGCTATGGCTGATAAGAAGTATACATTCCTTGTTCATCCGGAAGCTACCAAGTCCCAGATCAAGGTCGCTGTTGAGAAGATGTTCCCAGGCACAAAGGTGGCCTCTGTCAACACCATGAACAACGACGGCAAGCTGAAGAGACGCGGCATGACCTTCGGCAGAACAGCTCAGACAAAGAAGGCTATCGTAAAGCTGACAGCTGAGAGCAAAGACATCGAGATCTTCGAGGGTCTTTAAGATGAGAGCTGCCTGAGGCAGCAAGACTTATATGCAAACAAGCATGACAATAAATCAAGCACTTGAAAGGAGTGAACAAAATGGGTATCAAAACATTTAACCCATATACACCTTCCAGAAGACATATGACAGGCTCTGATTTCTCCGAGATCACAAAGTCCACACCGGAGAGATCCCTCATTGTTTCCAAGAACAGCAAGGCCGGTCGTAATGCACAGGGTAAGATCACAGTCAGACATCGCGGCGGCGGTGTTAAGAGAAAATACAGAATCGTCGATTTCAAGAGAATGAAGGATGGCATCCCGGCTACCGTTAAGGCAATCGAGTACGATCCTAACAGAACAGCCAACATCGCTCTGATCTGCTACGCAGACGGCGAGAAGGCTTACATCCTCGCACCGAACGGCTTACAGGTAGGCATGAAGATCATGAACGGTCCTGCAGCCGAGGTCAGAATCGGCAACTGCTTACCGCTTTCAGCTATTCCTGTTGGTACTCTGGTACACAACATTGAGTTATATCCGGGCAGAGGCGGTCAGCTGGTTCGTTCCGCAGGTAATGCTGCACAGCTGATGGCTAAGGAAGGCAGATATGCCACACTTCGTCTCCCATCCGGCGAGATGAGAATGGTTCCTGTAGAGGGCAGAGCAACAGTCGGCCAGGTTGGCAATATCGATCACGAGCTGATCAACATTGGTAAGGCCGGACGTAAGCGCCATATGGGCATCAGACCTACTGTTCGTGGTTCCGTTATGAACCCTAATGATCATCCACACGGTGGTGGTGAGGGACGCGCACCGATCGGTCGCTCCGGTCCTATGACACCATGGGGCAAGCCGGCTCAGGGCTTAAAGACCCGCAAGAAGAACAAGCAGTCTAACAAGATGATCGTTAGAAGACGCGACGGAAGCATGATTAAATAAGGAGGTTAATTATGGCCAGATCACTTAAAAAAGGACCATTCGCAGACGCAAGCCTGCTCAAGAAGATCGATGCAGCAAACGCATCCGGAGAGAAAACAGTTATCAAGACATGGTCACGCCGTTCAACTATTTTCCCATCAATGGTTTCACATACAATCGCAGTACACGACGGTAGAAAGCATGTTCCTGTATATATCACAGAGGATATGGTCGGCCACAAGTTAGGTGAATTTGTAGCTACCAGAACATACAGAGGACACGGCAAAGACGAAAAGAAATCAAGACGTTAATAGATTATAGATTGAAAGGAGGCTTATATCCATGGCTAAAGGACATAGATCCCAGATCAAGAGAGAGCGTAATGCTAACAAGGATACAAGACCAAGCGCAAAGCTGTCTTACGCAAGAATCCCTGTTCAGAAGGCATGCTTCGTACTTGATGCAATCAGAGGCAAGGATGTAGACACAGCATTAGCAATTTTAGCATACAACCCAAGATATGCTTCATCAGTTATCGATAAATTACTCAAATCAGCAATTGCAAACGCAGAGAACAACAACGGTATGGACAGAGAGAAGCTGTACGTTGAGGAGTGCTACGCAAGCAACGGTCCGATCATGAAGAGAATCCAGCCAAGAGCACAGGGCAGAGCTTACAGGATCGAGAAGAAGATGAGTCACATCACCATCGTGCTGAACGAAAGATAGGAGGAGTAAGTAATGGGACAGAAAGTTAATCCTCATGGCCTCAGAGTAGGCATCATCAAGGATTGGAATTCTAAATGGTATGCTGAAGCAGATTTCGCAGATAACCTTGTAGAAGACCAGAAGATCAGAAAATACCTCAAGAAGAGATTATATAACTCCGGTATCTCCAGAATCGAGATCGAGAGAGCATCTGACAGAGTCAAGATCATTGTTTACACTGCTAAGCCGGGTGTTGTTATCGGCCGTCAGGGTTCCGAGATCGAGAAGGTCAAGGCTGAGCTCAAGCAGTTCACAGATAAGAAGGTTCTTATCGATGTTAAAGAAGTTAAGTTACCTGAGTGCGACGCACAGCTCGTTGCTGAGAACATCGCTCAGCAGCTCGAGAACCGTGTTTCCTTCAGAAGAGCCATGAAGTCTGCTATGCAGAAGACCATGCGCTCCAGAGGCGGCGTCAAGGGTATTAAGACAATGGCCAGCGGTCGTCTCGGCGGTGCGGATATCGCACGTGCTGAGTCCTACAGCGAGGGCACAATTCCACTTCAGACTTTAAGAGCAGATATCGACTATGGTTTTGCTGAGGCCAACACAACCTACGGCAAGGTCGGTATCAAGACATGGATCTACCATGGTGAGGTTCTTCCAGTTAAGGCACATAAGGAATAAGAAGGGAGAGATAAATCATGTTAATGCCAAAGAGAGTAAAACGTCGTAAGCAGTTCCGCGGCTCCATGGCCGGAAAAGCTACACGTGGTAATAAGATTTCCTACGGTGAATTTGGTATCGTTGCAATGGAGCCGGCCTGGATCAAGTCCAACCAGATCGAGGCAGCCCGTGTCGCCATGACTCGTCATATCAAGCGTGGCGGTAAAGTATGGATCAAGATCTTCCCTGACAAGCCTGTAACAGCTAAGCCGGCTGAGACCCGTATGGGTTCCGGTAAAGGTACTCTTGAGTACTGGGTAGCAGTTGTTAAGCCGGGCCGCGTGATGTTCGAGATCGCAGGCGTACCGGAAGACGTTGCAAGAGAGGCTCTTCGCCTTGCTTCCCACAAGCTCCCGTTAAAATGCAAGATCGTTTCTCGCGCAGATTTAGAAGGCGGTGATAACAGTGAAAACTAGAGATTATGTTAAGGATTTACAGAACAAGTCTGTTGAGGACTTAAATGCAGAATTAGTTGCAGCCAAGAAGGAGCTCTTCAATCTCAGATTCCAGAATGCTACCAACCAGCTCGACAATACCAGCAGAATCAAAGAAGTACGCAAAAATATTGCAAGAATTCAGACAGTCATCACTGCTAAGGCTAACGCCGCTGAATAATCGGCAGGAAAGGAGATACCATCGTGGAAAGAAATCTTAGAAAAGTAAGAGTTGGTAAGGTTGTCAGCAACAAGATGGATAAGACGATCGTCGTTGCAATTGAAGACCGTGTAAAACATCCTCTTTATAAGAAGATTGTAGATAGAACATACAAATTAAAGGCTCACGATGAGAACAATGAGTGCAACATCGGTGACAGAGTTAGAGTAATGGAGACAAGACCGTTATCCAAGGATAAGAGATGGAGACTTGTCGAGATTATTGAGAAGGCTAAATAATCTATTTTCGATATATTGGAGGTAAAGTCATGATTCAACAGGAAACAAGACTTCGCGTTGCTGATAACACAGGCGCTAAGGAACTCCTCTGCATCAGAGTTATGGGCGGTTCTACAAGAAGATATGCCAACATCGGCGATATCATCATTGCTTCTGTTAAAGATGCAACACCAGGTGGAGTTGTTAAAAAGGGCGATGTCGTTAAGGCTGTTGTTGTACGTACAGTCAAGGGCGCACATCGTAAAGATGGTTCATATATCAGATTTGACGAGAATGCAGCTGTTATCATCAAGGATGACGGCAATCCGAGAGGAACACGTATCTTTGGACCTGTAGCAAGAGAGCTGCGTGAGAAACAGTTCATGAAGATCGTTTCTCTGGCACCAGAAGTTCTGTAAGGAGGATCCACATATGTCAGCAATGAGAATTAAAAAAGGCGATATGGTTGAGATCATCGCCGGTAAGGATAAAGGCAAGTCCGGTAAGGTCATCGCCATCAATCACAAGAAGGGCGTTGTTTATGTAGAGGGCCTCAACATGATCACAAAGCACACAAAGCCATCCGCATCCAATCCTGAGGGCGGCATCGTGCATACAGAGGGTCCGTTAGATGCTTCCAACGTTATGTACCTGTACAACGGCAAGCCGGCAAGAATCCAGTATCAGATCGTTGACGGTAAGAAGGTCCGTGCTGCAAAGGTCGCCGGTCAGGCTGCCGCAGTCATTGACTAATTGATGAAAGGAGGACATAACGGTGAGTAATTTAAGAGATAAGTACAACAGCGAGATCGTGCCTGCAATGATCGCAAAGTTCGGTTACAAGAACATCATGCAGGTTCCGAAGCTCGATAAGATCGTTATCAACATGGGTGTTGGCGAAGCAAAGGATAACTCCAAGGCTTTAGAGTCCGCAGTTAAGGACCTGGAGATCATCGCAGGTCAGAAGGCTGTGATCACCAAGGCTAAGAAGTCCGTCGCTAACTTCAAGATCAGAGAGGGTATGGCCATTGGCTGTAAGGTTACCCTTCGCGGCGAGAAGATGTATGATTTCGCTGATCGTCTGATCAACCTTTCCCTCCCACGAGTACGTGACTTCCGCGGCGTAAGCGCTGATTCCTTCGACGGCAGAGGCAACTACGCTTTAGGTATCAAAGAGCAGCTGATCTTCCCTGAGATCGAGTACGACAAGGTAGACAAGGTCAGAGGTATGGATGTCATCTTCGTTACAACAGCGAACACAGATGAGGAAGCACGTGAATTAATCCGTTTATTCGGTATGCCATACGCAAAATAGGAGGTAAAGTTTCATGGCTAAGACAGCAATGAAAATCAAACAGCAGCGCAAACAGAAATTTTCCACAAGAGAATATACCCGTTGCAGACTTTGCGGTCGTCCGCATGCATACCTTAGAAAGTATGGCATCTGCAGAGTATGTTTCCGTGAATTAGCATACAAGGGTGAGATCCCGGGCGTTACAAAGGCCAGCTGGTAGAATTAGGAAGGAGGAACCCCAAATGACAGATCCAATCGCAGATATGCTCACAAGAATTCGTAATGCGAATACAGCAAAGCATGATACAGTAGATGTACCTGCATCCAAGATCAAAGTTGAGATCGCCAGAATCCTTTTTGAGGAAGGCTACATCAAGAGCTATGAGGTCGTAGAGGAAGGCGTCGTAAAGACCATCAAGATCGTCCTCAAGTATGGCGCTGACAAGAACGAGAAGGTTATTTCCGGTATCAAGAGAATCTCCAAGCCGGGTCTTCGTATCTACGCCGGTGTAGATAACATGCCAAAGGTCCTCGGTGGTCTTGGCGTTGCGATCCTTTCCACAAACAAGGGTATCGTTACAGACAAGCAGGCCAGAGAGCTGAACGTAGGCGGCGAGGTTATCGCATTCGTCTGGTAGTATAAAATCAAAGCCATGATCCGGGCAAAGGGATGCGAACGGGCAGCGGGGCTGCCGGTTCGGCCTGGGGCGGCTTTTGAAAATGATATTATAAATACTATAATATAAAACACACTGAAAACGGAGCACCGCTCCGGCAATTTAAGTAAGGAGGTACGGGCATGTCACGTATAGGTAAAATGCCAATCGCTATTCCTGCAGGCGTAACTGTAGATGTAGCAGAAAATAACGTTGTGACAGTTAAGGGTCCTAAAGGCACACTTTCCAGAACTTTAGCACCTGAGATGGAAATCAAGATCGAGGATGGTCACGTAGTTGTTTCCAGACCAAACGATCTCAAGAAGATGAAATCATTACACGGATTAACAAGAACACTGATCAACAACATGGTTGTTGGTGTAACAGCAGGCTATGCAAAGAAGCTTGAGGTTAACGGTGTAGGTTACAGAGCTCAGAAGCAGGGTAACAAGCTTGTTTTATCATTAGGTTATTCACATCCTGTTGAAATGGTCGATCCGGCCGATGTTACAACAACCCTCGAGGGTCAGAACATTATCGTTGTTTCCGGTATCGACAAGGAAAAGGTTGGCCAGTACGCCGCTGAGATCAGAGACAAGAGAAGACCTGAACCTTACAAGGGCAAGGGTATCAAGTATGTTGATGAGGTTATCAGACGTAAGGTTGGTAAGACCGGTAAGAAATAATAAAGGAGAGTGAATAGAATGGTTACAAAGAAGACCAGAAGTGAGATTCGTGTTAAAAAACATAGAAGACTGCGTCATCATTTAGTGGGCACCAGCGCACGCCCGCGTTTAGCTGTGTTTAGAAGTAATAGTCATATTTACGCTCAGATCATCGATGATACTGTAGGCAATACTCTTTGCGCCGCTTCCACTCTTGAGAAGGCTATTAAGAGCGAGCTGCAGTACACCGACGACAAGACAGCTGCAGCAGCTGTTGGCACTGCTATTGCTAAGAAGGCACTTGAAAAAGGCATTACCGAAGTTGTATTCGATCGTGGCGGATTCATCTATCAGGGCAAGATCGCTGCTCTGGCTGACGCTGCAAGAGAAGCAGGCCTTAAATTCTAGCACAGGGAGGATCACAGATGAAACGTGAAATTATTGACGCAAGTCAGTTAGAATTAACAGAAAAAGTTGTGGCTATCAAGCGTGTAACTAAGGTTGTTAAGGGCGGTCGTAACATGCGTTTCGCAGCTTTAGTCGTTGTCGGTGACGGCAATGGTCACGTAGGTGCCGGTTTAGGTAAGGCAGCCGAGGTTCCTGAAGCTATCCGCAAGGGCAAAGAGGATGCCATGAAGAAGATGATCAGTGTTCCGCTGGATGAGAATGCAAGCATCACACATGATAACCTTGGTAAGTACGGTGGTTCTACCGTCCTTTTAAAGAGGGCTCCCCAGGGTACCGGTATCATCGCCGGCGGTCCTGCCCGTAACGTTCTTGAGCTTGCAGGTTACAAGAACATCCGTACAAAATCTCTTGGTTCCAACAACAAGCAGAACGTTGTACTGGCTACCATCGAGGGTCTGAAGGCACTTGCTACTCCTGAGGAAGTTGCTAAGAAGCGCGGCAAGACCATCGAAGAGATTTTAGGTTAAGGAGGCGTTTTAAAATGGCAGAGAAATTAAAGGTTACTTTAGTTAAATCCCCAATTGGTGCAATTCCTAAACAGAGAGCAACTGTTGAAGCTCTTGGCTTAAAGAAGCTTCACAAGACAGTAGAGTTACCGGACAATGGTGCTGTCAGAGGCATGATCGCTCAGGTAAAGCACTTAGTAAAAGTTGAAGAAATTTAATAGGAGGTGCGCATAATGAACTTATCAGAATTAAGCCCGGTTGCCGGCTCCACTACCAGCGGCAACTTCAGAGTTGGCCGTGGCCACGGTTCAGGTAATGGCAAGACAGCAGGTAAGGGTCATAAGGGTCAGAAGGCACGTTCCGGCGCTCCGAGACCAGGCTTTGAAGGCGGTCAGATGCCTTTATACAGAAGACTTCCTAAGAGAGGCTTCACCAACAGAAATTCCAAAGAGATCGTTGCAATCAACGTCTCCGCATTAGAGAAATTTGAGGATGGCACTGAGGTTACAGTAGAGCTTCTCCTCGAGAGCGGCGTCATCAGCAAGGCTTGTGACGGCGTAAAGATCCTTGGCAAGGGCGAGCTCACCAAGAAGCTCAATGTCAAGGTCAATGCATACAGCGCTTCCGCTGCTGAGAAGATTCAGGCTGTAGGTGGCACTGCTGAGGTGATCTAATGGCGAATACCAATTCAGATGGTATGAGTCTTAGAAATTTCCTCAAGGTACCTGACATCCGTCAGAGACTTCTGTTCACACTTTTAATTCTTGTTGTCGTCAGGTTAGGAGCAGCAATTCCTGTACCTGGCGTCAGCAGGGATGTCTTTGAGTCCTGGTTTTCCAGCCAGAACAGCGCAATGGATCTGTTTGATGCACTGACAGGCGGTTCCTTCAGTTCGATGTCTATTTTCGCACTGAGCATCACCCCCTACATCACCTCTTCCATTATCATGCAGCTGATGACCATCATCATTCCTTCCCTGGAAGAGCTCCAGAAGGACAGCGATGGCCGTGAAAAGATGCAGGAATATACCTTCTATGTCGCGATCGCGCTGGCCGCTGTCCAGGGTATCGCCATGGGTATCGGTTTTTACAGGAGCAACAATCTCGCTGTACATTCCATCCCATGCATGCTGGTCGTTATCGTAGCCCTGGTGACAGGTGCCTGCGCCCTGATCTTCCTGGGTCAGGAGATTACCAAGCACGGTGTAGGTAATGGTATTTCCATTATCCTTCTTTTCAACATCATTGCTAAGCTGCCGCAGGATCTGAAGACACTCTATGATACATTCATGAGCGGCAAAAATATCGTCAAAGCAGGATTGGCCCTGGTCGTGATCGTGGCCGTCGTCCTCTTCATGATCGTTTTTGTTATCTGCCTTCAGGATGCTTATATCAAGATTCCGGTACAGAATTCTCAGAAGGTTGTTGGCCGCCGTACGATCGGAAGTGTCGGAGACAATATCCCATTCAAGATCAATTCAGCCAACGTTATCCCGGTCATCTTCGCAAGCTCCATCATGTCTCTTCCGAGTCTGGTTTGTATGTTTGCGGGCAGTACACCGGGCGGCATCCCTGGTGAGATCATCAAGATGCTGAGTCAGAGTAACTGGTTCAATCCGGCCGCACCGAAATACACCATCGGCGCTGTTATTTACGGTTTCCTGGTTGTCTCTCTTGCCTACTTCTATACCTCGATTACCTTTAATCCGAGGGAAGTTGCTGAGAGATTAAAGGAAAGAGGCAGCTTCATTCCGGGTCACAGACCGGGCAAGCAGACTGTCGATTACCTCAATCAGCTCTCCAACAGCACCATCGTGATCGGCGCTGTGGGCCTGCTCTTTATCGCACTGCTGCCGATCGTCCTGGCCGGCATTACCGGTGCGGATGTATCCTTTGGCGGTACCTCCCTGATCATTATCGTCGGTGTCATCATCGAGACGATCCGTCAGGTAGACTCCAAGGTAGAGCAGAGACACTTAAGCGGCATTTTCAGCAAATAAATATCTGATTTCCTCAAAGCCTATGTGAGAGGAAGATCGGAAAGGATCCGGCAGGCCAAAAGCCTGCCGGTTTTTTTGCCCTTTTGTATTTTTTACTAAACTTTTAAATATGAGAGTTTACTTTTACAAAATATGCGTTTATAATTAAAAAGTCGGACTTTGTCCGACGGTAACTGTAAAAAATTGTTGGACATATGGAGGAATAATTATGAAAATAATTATGTTAGGTGCTCCCGGTGCCGGTAAAGGTACCCAGGCCAAGATGATTGCTGAGAAATGCGGCATCCCACATATATCAACCGGAGATATCTTCAGAGCCAACATCAAGAACGGTACAGAGCTCGGCGCCAAGGCCAAGGGCTACATGGACAAGGGTCTTCTCGTTCCTGATGAACTGGTATGTGATCTCGTCGTTGATCGAATTCAACAAGCAGACTGCGTAAAGGGCTATATCCTGGACGGCTTCCCGAGGACTATTCCTCAGGCTGAAGCACTGACAAATGCCCTGAATGCCATCGGACAGAAGATGGATTATGCCATCAATATCGATGTTCCGGATGAGAACATTGTCAATAGAATGTCCGGCCGCCGTGCTTGTGTCGGGTGTGGTGCTACATACCATATCGTATTTAATCCTACCAAGGTGCCTGATGTCTGTGACGCATGCGGCGAGGCTCTTATCTTAAGAGATGACGACAAACCGGAGACGGTTTTAAACCGTCTGAATGTATATCACGATCAGACTCAGCCCCTTATTGATTACTATACGAAGGCTGGTATCATCGCAGATGTGGATGGCACCCAGTCAATGGAAAAGGTATTTTCAGACATTATCGCTATTCTGGGAGTATAACGCATGGCTGTGACTGTAAAGTCGGAGCGGCAGATTGCGTGTATGAGAGAAGCGGGCCGGATGCTAGCCATCGTACATGAGGAGATGCATAAGGCTTTAAAGCCCGGGATGACGACTCTGGAAATCGACAGACTTGGAGAGGAGATCATCCGGGACTTCGGATGCGTTCCTAATTTCAAAAATTATAACGGCTATCCTGCTTCCGTCTGTGTATCTATTAATGACGAGGTGGTCCACGGGATTCCGTCTCCTGACAGATATCTGCAGGAGGGGGATATCGTCAGTCTGGACTGCGGCCTGATCTATCAGGGCCTGCATTCTGACGCAGCCAGGACCTGGCCTGTAGGCGAGGTCACGGCAGAAGCACAGAGACTGATGGATGTCACCAGAGAAAGCTTTTTCGAAGGAATCCGCTTTGCCCGGGAGGGCAATCGCCTGGGACAGATATCGGCAGCTATCCAGCAATATGCCGAGAGCAGAGGCTATGGCATCGTCAGAGATCTGACGGGACATGGCATCGGCACCCACCTGCATGAGGATCCTATGATCCCCAATTTCAGGACCCGCGGCAAGGGCCTGAGGCTTCGGGCCGGTATGACGCTGGCCATCGAGCCTATGATCACGGCCGGTGATTATGCGGTGCGCTGTCTGGATGATGACTGGACCTTTGTGACAAAGGACGGCAGCCTGGCTGCCCATTATGAGAACACGATCCTCGTAGGAGAGGATGGCTGTGAGATCTTATCACTTTATAATAAGTAGAAACAGGAGGACATATACGTGTCTAAATCTGATGTAATCGAAGTCGAGGGCATCGTAATCGATAAGCTGCCTAATGCAATGTTCAAGGTTGAGCTGGAGAACAAGCACGTTGTGCTGGCCCACATCAGCGGCAAGCTCAGAATGAACTTTATCAAGATCTTACCGGGAGACAAGGTAACGATTGAACTCTCTCCCTACGACCTGACCAAGGGCAGAATTATTTGGAGAGATAAGTAAAAAATTACTTGATTTGACTTATTCTATATGATAGAATATTCGTCGAGCGTTCTAAAATGGAATGAGTAGCCATGGGGCAAACCGTTCTAAATGGGACGATTTTGTCCGTTATGGAGACAATTCTGTGAAAGGAGAGATAAAAGTGAAGGTTAGATCATCTGTTAAACCTATTTGCGAGAAGTGCAAGGTTATCAAGAGAAAAGGATCCATCAGAATTATCTGTGAGAATCCGAAGCATAAGCAGAGACAGGGTTGATCCCCGGCTTATGTATGTATCTGTTCGCCCTAATGCGAACGCAAACTTTTGCGGCTGGAGCATAGCGCGTCTCGCCGGATCCGCTGTGCAAAATCATCAGGATGATTCCTGCGCCTGTCCTTCTTCCGTCATAAAACGGGCAGGCAAATCAGATATATTTGAACAGGAAGCTGCGACCGGCGTAAGCATTTCACCGCCCGGTGGTCCCGGACGTTACAAAGGTCTATGGTTCCTAAGAAACTTACGGAGGTATAATTTACATGGCTCGTATCAGTGGTGTTGACTTACCAAGAGATAAACGAATCGAAATCGGCCTTACATATGTATATGGTATCGGCAGAGCAACATCTAACCGCCTCTTAGCTCAGGCTGGTGTAGATCCCAACACACGTGTCAGAGATCTGACAGATGACGAAGTAGCAAAGATCACAGCTGCCATCGACGAAGATGGTATTCTCATCGAGGGTGACCTCAGAAGAGAAGTTGCTATTAATATCAAGAGATTACAGGAAATTGGATGCTACAGAGGTATCCGTCACAGGAAAGGCCTTCCTGTTCGTGGTCAGAAGACAAAGACCAACGCCAGAACACGTAAGGGTCCTAAGAAAACAGTAGCAAACAAGAAGAAATAATTTCGCATAGGAGGTTAATAGTCAATGGCTAAGAAAGTGACAAAAAAAGTGGCCAAGAAGCGCGTAAGAAAAAATATTGAGCGTGGTCAGGCACATATTCAGTCATCCTTTAATAATACAATCGTAACTCTTACAGACTCCGAAGGCAATGCTATTTCATGGGCAAGCGCCGGCGGTCTTGGTTTCAGAGGCTCCCGTAAATCCACACCATATGCTGCACAGATGGCTGCTGAGACAGCTGCTAAGGCTGCAGTTCCTCACGGCTTAAAGTATGTTGAGGTTATGGTCAAGGGTCCGGGTTCAGGACGTGAAGCAGCAATCCGTGCACTGCAGGCTTGCGGTATCGAAGTTACCAGCATCAGAGACGTAACTCCGGTTCCTCACAACGGCTGCCGTCCACCAAAGCGTAGAAGAGTCTGATGAGGAGGTAGAATACAATGGCTAGAGAAATGGTTCCGGTTTTAAAAAGATGCAGAAGCCTCGGTCTTGATCCGATTTATCTCGGTATCGATAAGAAGTCCAAAAGACAGTCCGTCAGAGGCAATAAGAAGAAATCCGAATACGGTTTACAGTTAACAGAGAAGCAGAAGGCAAAATTCATCTACGGCGTTCTGGAGAAGCCTTTCAGAAACTACTATGCAAAGGCATCCATGATGAAGGGCCAGACAGGTGAGAACCTGATGGTCATGCTTGAGACCCGTCTTGACAATATCATCTTCAGACTCGGTTTCGCAAGAACCCGTAAAGAGGCCAGACAGATCGTTGATCATAAGCATGTAACAGTCAACGGCAAGATCATCAACATCCCATCCTACCAGGTCAAGGTCGGTGATGTCATCGCTATCGCTGAGAAGCACAAAGATTCCCCGAGATACAAGGAGATCCTTGAGGTTGCCGGCGGCAGAATGGTACCTGAGTGGCTTGAGGCTGATCAGGAGAACTTAAAGGGCGAGGTTAAGGCACTTCCGTTAAGAGAGCAGATCGATGTTCCTGTTAACGAGATGCTTATCGTCGAGCTGTATTCTAAATAATAGTTTTTAGCTTGTTTGACAGGCGAAGGAAACCCTCAAATAAAGATTACCCAGAAGGAGGGCCAATTAGTGTTTTATTTTGAAAAACCGAAGATCGAGATTGCAGAGATTTCAGAAGACAAAAAGTACGGACGCTTTGTCGTAGAGCCTCTCGAGAGAGGCTACGGAATCACCCTGGGCAATTCCCTCAGAAGGATCATGCTTTCCTCTCTGCCGGGCGCAGCCGTCACTCATGTAAAGATTGACGGTGTTGTCCATGAGTTCAGTTCGATTCCGGGCGTCAAAGAAGATGTGACTGAGATCATCATGAACATCAAGTCTCTCGCAATCAAGAATTCAAGTCTGACCAATGAGCCAAAAACAGCTTATATCGAATATGAAGGCGAGGGCGTTGTGAGAGCAGCCGATATTCAGGTAGATCAGGATATCGAGATTATGAATCCTGATCAGGTGATCGCAACCCTCAGCGGCGGCCCTGATTGCAAGCTTTATATGGAGCTTACCATCAACAAGGGCAGAGGCTACATCAGCTCTGACAAGAACAAGAGCGACGATCTGCCGATCGGCGTGATCGCAGTAGACTCGATCTACACACCGGTTGAGCGTGTCAACATGACCGTCGAGAATACCCGTGTAGGCCAGGTCACAGACTTTGATAAGCTGACCCTGGACGTCTACACCAACGGTACCCTTGGCCCGGATGAGGCAGTCAGCCTTGCAGCAAAGGTGCTCAGCGATCATCTGAATCTTTTCATCGATCTTTCCGAGAATGCCAAGACCGCAGAGGTCATGGTAGAGAAGGAAGACAACGAGAAGGAAAAGGTGCTCGAGATGAACATCGACGAGCTTGAATTATCCGTTCGTTCCTATAACTGCCTGAAGCGTGCCGGTATCAACACGGTTGAGGAGTTAACGAACAGAACAGCAGAGGATATGATGAAGGTCAGAAACCTTGGTCGTAAGTCTCTCGAAGAGGTTCTCGCTAAATTAAAAGAGCTTGGTCTTCAGCTGAATCCAAGCGACGAATAATAGATTATTTGGATTTGACCGATTACAGGAGGATATAAAATGGCAGGCTATAGAAAACTTGGAAGAACTTCCAGTCAGCGTAAAGCTTTGCTCAGAAATCAGGTAACTGATCTGTTATACTATGGCAAGATCAAGACTACCGAGGCAAAGGCAAAAGAGATCAGAAAGATCGCCGAGAAGCTCATCGCTCTTGGCGTTAAGGAAAAGGATAACTTCGAGGAAGTTACCGTACAGGCTAAGGTCGTCCGCAAGGATGCTAACGGCAAGAGAGTCAAAGAGGATGGCAAGGTCGCTTTCGATACCGTCGAGAAGAAGATCAAAAAGGATATGCCTTCCCGTGTACATGCAAGAAGACAGATGGCTAAGGTCCTTTACACAAAGAAAGAGATCCCGGCCGCAGGTGCTAAGAGAAAAGCCAACACCAAGACTGTCAATCTGCAGGATAAGTTATTTGGCGAGTACGCTGAGAAGTACGCTAACCGCAACGGCGGTTACACCAGAATCATCAAGATCGGTGAGCGTAAGGGCGACGCAGCTATGGAAGTTATCATTGAGTTAGTATAATACTGATCCAATCAAAATCAGGGAAAAGCGGAGCAAAAAGCTCCGCTTTTTCTATTCCGGGGATCCGGCGGCTGATCTGTCCGCTTTAGATATGTATAAAACGACCGGTCTGCCTCTTTATGATGAGCCTTCGGACTGTCTGTCCGTGCAGATGTAAGTCTGTTTCAGCCTGTGTGATGATCACAGGCGGCCATGAGGGCCCGGGTCTGTGTGATGACAACAGGTGACAATAGCGCCCGAATGTGCTACAATATAGTTTGCGATTTTCGCAGATATATCATTGAATGCATGAAATTAAGTGAAAGGCTATAAGCTTATGAGTATCATAAAAACACTGGATCTGATCCATGATTTCCTGATCAGAGACGAGTCCGATCAGGTGGCTCAGGTGACCAGATCCCTGGACGGCGTCAGCCTGGAGATCGAAAAGGGCAGCTTTGTGGCCATTCTGGGCCACAATGGCTCCGGTAAATCCACCCTGGCCAGACATCTGAATGCCCTCCTGGCACCGACCTCCGGGACGGTCTGGGTCCGGGGCAGGGATACCTCCGATCCGGTCAATTATCAGGAGATCCGCAAGAGTGCGGGCATGGTTTTCCAGAATCCGGATAATCAGATCATCGCCAGCGTGGTGGAGGAGGATGTGGCCTTCGGTCCGGAAAATCTGGGTCTGCCTTCAGAGACCATCTGGGAGCGGGTGCAGCGCTGCCTGGGAGAGGTCGGCATGACCGCCTATAAGGAGCACTCCCCTAATCGCCTGTCCGGAGGACAGAAGCAGAGGGTGGCAATCGCCGGCATCATGGCCATGCAGCCGGAATGTATGATTCTGGATGAAGCCACCGCTATGCTGGATCCCAAGGGCCGCAGAGAGGTCATGGAGGCTATCCACAAGCTGAACCGGGAGGAAGGCGTCACCATCCTCCATATCACCCATGACGTGGAGGAAGCCGTGGATGCGGACCGGATCATCGTCATGGAAAAGGGCCGGGTCGTCATGGACGGCACCCCGGCAGAGATTTTTGCCCAGGCGGAGCAGCTGGTGGCCCTGAGGCTGGAGGTGCCGGAGATCACCCGGCTGGCCCTGGCCCTCAAGAAGTCCGGCATGCCGGTGGATACCGCCGCTTTGACGGAGGAGGCCTTGATCACGGAGATCCGGGCAGCGCTGGAGGCGAGCAACGATGGCCACGTAGGCAGTGCCTTCCCGGGAAATGCCGTGGGCAGCGATGGCCACGCAGGCAGGACCTTCACGGGAAATGCTCCTGATGTTACCAAAGCTGCTCAGATCACAGATGAATTTTCAGAGCTTACCGGGAAAATGTCCGTGGCCTCTGCAGCGCAGGAGACCTTACAGGGGGCTTCTGCAGTGCGGGAGACCATGCAGGCAGCTTCTGCAGCGCCTGAGCTGATCCGCTTTGACAATGTCAGCTTTACCTACAGCGGGTCGCCGACAGATGCGGCCAAAGCCTTAAAGGAGGTCAGCCTGACCATCCGCCAGGGCAGCTATGTGGGCCTGATTGGCCAGACGGGTTCCGGCAAGTCCACCTTCCTGCAGCATATCAACGGCCTCATCCATCCCACGGAGGGCACTGTCCTCTACCGGGGAGAGGATATCGCGGCCAAGGGTTATGACCGCAAGGCCCTGTTTGGCCGGGCCGGCCTGATCTTCCAGTATCCGGAGCATCAGCTTTTCGAGGAGACGGTGATCCGGGATGTTATGTTCGGACCGAAAAACCTGGGTCTATCCGATGAGGAGGCCAGGGCCCGGGCTGAAAAGGCCTTGCTCCGGACAGGCCTTACGAAGGCCCACTTCGAGAAATCCCCCTTTGAGCTTTCCGGCGGCGAAAAGCGCCGGGTGGCCATTGCCGGTGTCCTGGCCATGCAGCCGGAGCTGCTGATCCTGGATGAGCCCACCGCGGGCCTGGATCCTGCCGGCCGCAGGGAGCTTTTTGAGATGATCCGCCAGATCCATGAGGAAGAGGGTGTCACCATTATCCTGTCTTCCCATTATATGGAGGATATGGCCCAGTATGCCGACAGACTGATCGTCATGCATGACGGCCGGGTCGAGATGGACGGCAGCCCGGAGGAGGTCTATGGCAGGCGGGACCGTCTGACCGAGATCGGCCTGGCTGCGCCCCGTATGGCTTATTTTAAGGACCGTATGGCAGAGGCGGGGATTGCGGTAGCATCCCCCTGTCTCACCGTGGAAATGACCGCACAGGCCCTGATGGCCCTCTATCATGGCGGGAAGGCCTCTGCGGAGCAGGCTGATGCCGGAAATGGCACCGCCGAAAGAGAAGCTGCGGAAAATGGCACGGCCGAAAGAGAAGCTGCGGAAAATGGCGCCGCCGGGAGAGAAGCGGCGAAAAACGAGGCTGCCGGAAATAAAGCCGCAGAAAACGAGGCGGCCCGAAATAATGCTGCGGGGAATGAAGCTTCCCGGGAGATGAGGAGGGATGACCATGCGTGATATGACCATCGGGCAGTATTATCCCGGCCATTCTCTGATCCACCGGCTGGACCCCAGAGTCAAGCTCCTGTCCACGCTGCTTTATATTATTTCCGTCTTCCTGATCGCGGGTCCCCTTTCCCTGATTCTGGCGACGGGGCTGCTGATCCTGGTCATCGTAATTTCGGGTATCCCCTTTGGCAAGCTGCTGAAAGGGCTCAGAGCCATCCTGGTGATCCTGATCATGACCGTCATCTTCAGCCTGGTCTTTACCCCCGGTGAGGAGATCTGGCACCTGGCCTTTATCCATGTGACCAGAGAGGGTGCGGTCAATGGCGCCTATGTCGCTATGAGGCTCTGCTACCTCATCATTGGCTCCTCCGTCATGACCCTGACCACCACGCCCAATGCTCTGACAGACGGCCTGGAGAAGGGACTGCATTTCCTCAATGCCCTGCACGTACCGGTCCATGAGATCGCTATGATGATGTCCATTGCCCTGCGCTTCATCCCCATCCTTATGGAGGAGCTGGACAGGATCATGATGGCCCAGAAGGCCAGAGGCGCGGATTTTGACTCCGGCTCCCTGATCAAAAGGGCCCAGGGCCTGATCCCCCTCATCGTGCCTCTTTTCGTCTCCGCCATCCGGCGGGCCGACGACCTGGCGCTGGCCATGGATGCCAGATGCTACCACGGCAGTGAGGGAAGAACCCGTATGAAGCCCCTCAGATATGAGAAAAGAGACCGGCTGGCTTACCTGGTCATGCTGCTCTATATGGCAGCCATGATCGCCATGAAGCTGTGGCTGTAAGACAGGAGAGAAAAATGCGCAGAATCAGATTGATCGTTGCCTATGACGGTACCAATTACTGCGGATGGCAGGTCCAGGCCAACGGCCCCACGGTCCAGGCCCGGCTGCAAAAGGCCATCGAGGACCTGATTGGGGAAAAGACCAATGTCACCGGCGCCAGCAGGACCGATTCCGGGGTCCATGCCCTGGGACAGGTGGTGGTCTTTGATACCACAAAAAATATTCCTGACTGGAAATTTGCCCAGGCCATCAATCAGCGGCTGCCCGAGGACATTGCGGTCCGTTCTTCTGTGGAGGTGCCGGCGGATTTTCATCCCCGCTATACCCATGTGAAAAAGACCTACGAGTACCGGATCCTCAACTGCCGGACCCGGCTGCCCCAGGAGCGGCTCTACAGCCATTTCGTACCGGCAAAGCTGGATATAGAGGCCATGCGGGAGGCCGGAGCCCTCTTCGTGGGAGAGCATGACTTCCGGTCCTTTGCCAGCATTAAGACGACGGTGGACTCTACGGTACGGACCATCTACAGCCTGGAGCTGCGCAGGGAGCAGGGGGACATCCTCATCCTGCGGGTCACCGGCAACGGTTTCCTCTACAACATGGTCCGCATCCTGGCCGGCACATTGATCAAGGTCGGTCTGGGACAGAAAAGCATCGAAGAGGTCCGGGAGGCCCTGGAGCATCCCCAGGCCAAAGCCGCCGGCCCTACAGCACCGGCCAAAGGGCTGACCCTGGTCAGTATCGAATACCCGGATGAGCCAGGGGACTGATCCCGGTCGGTATCGGATTCCCAGGTGAATCAGAGTGCACCCCCGGTATTAAAAAACATACAAAAACGAGATAAAAAAGGACTGCGAAGTGATTGACAGAAGCGGTCCTTTGCCATATAATAGCTAATTGTGGCGGTCTGTGTAAGGCAGACTATGCCCGGAACGCTGATCTCCATCAGCGGGGCCGGGACGCAGCCGGCTGTGGCCCGCCGCATGACTATGATTAATCTATATAACTTCGTTTGCTGTGATTGACGAGATCAGCAAATTGTCGGAACCGGGGCGTTTTCGGACATTGACGCCAGAGAGTTCGGGTAAGTTCTATGATTAGATAGATAAGATTAAGAACAGATTTACAAGGAGGTTCACTATGAAAAGCTTTGTAGCCAGCCCGGCAACAATCGAAAGAAAATGGTATGTAGTTGACGCTACAGGACAGACATTAGGACGTTTAACTTCTCAGGTTGCAGCAATCCTCAGAGGTAAGAATAAGCCAACATTCACACCGCACATCGACACAGGTGATTATGTTATCATCATCAACGCTGACAAGATCAAAGTCACCGGTAAGAAGATGGATCAGAAGATTTACTACAATCATTCCGATTATGTAGGCGGCATGAAAGAGACCACATTAAGAGAAAAGATGGCTAAGAAGCCGGAAGATGTTATTACATTAGCAGTCAAGGGTATGCTTCCAAAGGGCCCTCTTGGCAGATCCATGATCAAGAAACTCCATGTTTACGCAGGTCCGGAGCATGATCACGCAGCTCAGAAACCAGAAGTACTTGAGCTCAAGTATTAATGAATATCATCGGAAGGAGAGAATAAAATGGCTACAGTAAAATATTACGGAACAGGCAGAAGAAAAAAGAGTATCGCCAGAGTATATCTTGTACCGGGTACCGGCAAGATCACCATCAACAAGAGAGACATCGATGAGTTCTTTGGTTATGAGACCTTAAAGGTCGTTGTTCGCCAGCCTCTTGCAGCAACAGAGACAGCTGACAAGTTCGACGTACTGGTCAATGTACACGGCGGCGGTTATACAGGCCAGGCCGGTGCTATCCGTCACGGCATCGCACGTGCTCTTCTGAAAGTAGACGCAGAGTTCAGACCGACCCTCAAGAAGGCCGGCTACCTCACACGTGACCCACGTATGAAAGAGCGTAAGAAATACGGCCTCAAAGCCGCAAGACGCGCTCCGCAGTTCAGCAAGAGATAATTTCCGC
>R11__coassemble_631_pt1 | contig 22186 bp, 11 predicted proteins | sample R11__metabat2_low_PE_030 | metagenome-assembled genome bin R11 | reverse complement strand
CACCTTCTGTATCTCTTCAAATGAAAACATTGTTTTTACCTCCTGATATGTTTTTAGTAAATCTTCTGGGTCTGCAGGATATGTATCGAACGGTCCCGATCCTGCCGCCTGCGCTGCCGGGTCAGACCGGCAGATAGCGCAGGATAAGGATGATCAGGACGATCTGTGCGATCAGGATGACCGGCATGCCGATCACAAAGGATAAATGTCTGGTCTTGTGGCGAAAGGCGTACATACCGGCGATGGACCCGATACTGCCGCCGATAATGGCCGTCAGAAATAAGGTCTTTTCGGGAATCCGCCAGTCATGCCGGATGGCTCTGCGCTTATCGATCAGCATCATGAAAAATCCGACAATATTGACAATGACCAGGTAGATCAGAGGGAGAAATCTGAGGTAAGACAGCATCTGTGTCCTACTCCTCCGTCTTTACGATGGCGATGCCCAGCTCCTCCAGCTGCTTCTCATCAACAGTGCCCGGAGCCTCGGACATCATATCGGAAGCGTCCTTGACCTTCGGGAAGGCGATAACGTCACGGATGTTGTCGGTATGCAGCATATGCATGACGACACGGTCCACACCATAGGCCAGACCTGCGTGAGGCGGTACGCCGTATGAAAAGGCATCTAACAGGAAGCCGAACTGCTCGTGAGCCCGCTCCTTGGTAAAGCCCAGGACCTCAAACATCTTCTCCTGGATGTCATCCTGGTGGATACGGACGGAACCGCCGCCCAGCTCAGTACCGTTGAGAACGATATCATAGGCTTTGGCGCGGACGCTGCCCGGATCGGTATCAATCCTGTCCCAATCCTCTTCCATCGGCATGGTGAACGGATGATGCATCGCCATGAAACGATTCTCCTCGTCGGACCATTCCAGCAGCGGGAACTCTGTGACCCAGAGGAAGTTATACTGGTCATGATCGATCAGACCCAGCTCCTCGCCCAGCTGCAGACGGATGGCGCCCAGGACGTTCCAGACGATCTTGTTCTTATCAGCCGCAAAGAGCAGCAGGTCGCCGCTCCCGGCCTCCATCTTAGCACAGATGGCCTTCAGCTCATCCTCGGTCATGAACTTGGCAAAGGAGGACTTGTAGCTGCCGTCGGCATTGATGGCCAGGTAAGCAAGGCCCTTGGCGCCGCAGCCCTTGGCAAACTCTACCAGCTTGTCGATCTTCTTACGCGGCATGCCGGCCTGACCCTTGACATTGATGGCTCTGACGGAGCCGCCGTTTTCCAGGGCACCCTTGAAGACGACGAAATTGCAGTCCTTTACAGTCTCACTGACATCTACCAGCTCCAGGCCGAAACGGGTATCCGGCTTGTCGGAGCCGTAGCGGTCCATGGCCTCCTGCCACGGCATACGGGGCAGCGGCAGCTGTACGTCGACGCCGATGGCCTCCTTGAAAAGGTATTTGATCAGGCGCTCGTTGACTTCCAGGACATCATCCACGTCCACGAAGGAAAGCTCCATATCGGCCTGGGTGAACTCCGGCTGACGGTCGGCTCTCAGATCCTCGTCTCTGAAGCATCTGGCGATCTGGAAATAACGGTCATAGCCGGAAGCCATCAGCAGCTGCTTAAAGATCTGCGGAGACTGGGGCAGGGCATAGAAACGGCCATTGTGGATACGGCTGGGGACCAGGTAATCTCTGGCACCCTCAGGGGTGGACTTGCACAGGATCGGTGTCTCAATCTCCAGGAAGCCCTCATCGGCCATAAAGTCACGCATGAGACGCAGGACGCGGCTTCTCAGCATCAGGTTTCTCTGGATATCCGGTCTTCTCAGATCCAGGTATCTGTATTTCAGACGGATGTCTTCCTTAGTCTTGCTGTTTTCCTCGATCTGGAACGGAGGTGTCTTGGACTCGGAAAGGATGCGCAGCTGCTCTGCGATGACCTCGATCTCACCGGTGGCCAGGTTTTTATTGACGCCGCCCTCTCTCAGGGCCACGGTACCGGTCACGGCAATGACAAACTCACTTCTGAGTCTGCCGGCTTTTTCAAAGATCTCACTGCCGCATTTGCTTTCCTCGAAAATGATCTGCAGAAGACCGGAACGGTCTCTCAGATCGGTAAAGACGACGCCGCCTTTGTTTCTGTTTTTCTGGACCCAGCCCATGACCGTCACATTCTGACCGACATTGGCCGCACTAAGCTCAGCCGCACGGCAGCTGCGCTTTAAGCCCTTCATGGATTCAGCCATTGTTATCTATCTCCTTTCAGGCAGCTGCCCCTCTCCCGCCGGGAGCCGGAGCAGATCTGCATCATCAGCATTCCTGCTGCTCATTGTATCTTGCAGAGAGGCCAAAGGTCTCCGAGCTCTGCTGCATCAGTCATTATAGACCTTTTCAAACTCCTTAAAGCCTTCCGCCTCAAGCTTGGCGATCTGCTGCTTCATATTCTTTCTCATGGGCTGGATGGTGACCGTCACACCTTCCTCACGGAGCGCCTTGGCTTTTGCAAAAATTTCCAGCTTTTTCTCTGTGGTGACTCTCTTATCGATGAGGATAGCAACACTCTTTTCAGAGATCGGGATACCACCCTCCATCTTGTCCTTGAGGATGGTGATGATCCGCTCAAAACCGATAGAGAAGCCGCAGGCGCTGACATCCTGTCCGCTGAATTTGCCGATCATCTTGTCGTAACGGCCGCCGCCGGCGATAGAGAAATTATAGCCGTCGATGGTGACCTCGAAAATAGTGCCGGTATAGTAGCCCATCCCCCGGACCAGGGTCGGATCGAAGACAATGGAGACACCCGGAGCTACCATGGACTTGGCGCAGGAGATGATCTCATCCACACCGGTGACCACGGAGGGAGCCAGGTACTCACTGCCGATGCCGCTGCAGAAATCGCCGCAGCTGACCTGTCCGGATAAACTCTTATAAATGGCCAGATAACGGTCCGCCACCTCGGGATCGGTGCCGTTTTCCACCAGCTCTGCCCGGATACCGTCCAGACCGATCTTGTCATATTTGTCCAGAGAGATCAGGACGCCGTCGATGTCCTCCTCCGCGAAGCCGGCCTGCAGCGCAGCGCCCCGGAGAATCTGACGGTCATTGATATGGACCGTAAAATCGGTAATGCCGATCTCACTGAAGATTTTGGAAAGCATGGCGGAGGTGGCTGCGATCAGCTCGATCTCGGCCAGATTGGTGTCATCTCCCAGGATATCGATATCACACTGGGTGAACTGACGGAAACGTCCCTTCTGCGGATTGTCCGCGCGCCATACATTGCCGATCTGCATCGCCTTGAAGGGTGTGGGCAGATTCTGATTGTTATTGGCATAATATCTGGCCAGAGGCAGTGTCAGGTCGTATCTGAGACCATTGTCCGCAAACTCCTCCTTGCCCGCATCGATGGCTCTGCGCAGCTCGGCGCCTCTCTTCATGACCTTAAAGATCAGCTTTTCATTGTCGCCGCCCTGCTTGGATGTCAGGTTTTCAATATGCTCCATCACGGGAGTCTCTATCTGCATAAAGCCATACATGGCGTAGCTTGTCTTGATCATCTGTAAAATATGCTCTCTCAGTCTCATGTCGGAGGGAAGCATATCGCACATGCCCTTGACAGGGGTCTTGATAAATTTCATCCTGTGCTCTCCTTTACGTTCGTCTTTTTCATGCAGTCCCCCGATCAGATCGAATATTTCTTATGACTCATCACCTATAGAACTCATCACCTATAGAGGGAATGCGTCCTCTCTGACTGAGGTAAAACTGCATATCATTTCTCATTCTATCCCATAATAATCAATACCGCAAGCATGGAAATAGGTACAAAAGGGCAAAAACGGCCGGAGATCCGCAGGCGAAACAGAAAAAGCCCCGCCGAAGCGGGGCTGACAGCCGTTTTCTATATCATTGATCTGCGCCTATGCCTATCCCAAAGCAATGACTGCATCCTCTACCTGCTTATGCCGTAGGCCGCACACAGCTTTTTGAATTCGTCGCTGCCCGCAAAGCCGTTATAAATGCTGAGCCTTGACGCACCGTTTTCCAGTTTTAAAAGCCAGCTGCGATAACCGGTGCGATCCGGGGCCCGGTCAAACATTCCCCGGTAAAGGGCTGTGAGGAAGGCCTCGTCTCCGGGATATTTCCGCTTAAACTCATCACTGAAGTAAAACCCCAGAGCCACCTCCCGGCCGGTGGCCTGATGAGACCGGAGCTTTGCTGTCCAGGCGGCCAGGCCAGGACCATCCGGCGACCGGCCCAGGCAGATCTCGTAAAGCCGGGTGACGAAGGCCGTCACGGGATCTGCCTCCCCGCAGATACTGCAGGGACCTGTGGGCACCGTACCGTAAAGAGGCAGTGCTCTTTGCCCGCCTCGGGTAATGCCGTAGCCGGCGCAGAGCTTTGTAAACTCATCACTGCCGATGAAACCGTTAAAGACTGCCTCCCGGCTGGTACCGGAGGCCAGCTGACGGACCCAGCTGCTTTTGCCGCTGCCATCGGCCGCTCTGTCAAAGAGGGCAAGATACAATCGGTCCGTAAAATGACTGTTACAGTAATTTTTGTTTTTAAATTCGGCAGAAAAGAGGAAGCCCCAGGCCACCTCCGCGCCGCTTTTGCCGCCTTCCTCCAGCTGACGGACCCAGCTCTTAAGGCCCCGGGCATCCGGCGACCGCTCCAGGCAGACCCGGTAAAGCCGCTCCACAAAGGCCGTGATCCGGTCATGCCGGGACAGGGTGACGGTCACCGGGCAGCTGTAAATCGTTCCCCCGGCGGTCTCTGCCAGGATCTCGCAGCTGCCTTCCGACAGGCCCTTCACCTGCCCATCGGCATCTACTGAGGCAACCTCCGGATCCGTGCTGGTAAAGGTCACCGAATCCGGCGCCAGGACAATCTCATAGCCGTAGGTCCGCTCTGTCATCAGCAGGGAAAGGGTCTCCGATGCGCCTATTGTAAGAGACAGATTTTCCGGCCACAGGGTCAGGGGCCACAGATCCTCCCGGACCGTCAGGCTGAAGGTGCCGCTCTCGCTGCCGGAAGCATCACAAGCCGTGATATCCGCAAGGCTGCCGAAATCCTGGACCCAGTAATAGCTTTCATTGCCCCCGCCCGTATAGACAAAGCAGGCAATGCCGACACAGGTACAGTCCGGATCCAGGATATTGGCTCTGTGCGTCTCAGAGGCCATAAGATCCTCCATGACCTCACCCGCATCCGTCTGGAAAGCGGCAATATTTTCTGCCGCCACCAGAGGATAATTGGCGGACATATCCCCGCCGGCGGGGATGCCGTGGGAGATCCAGGCCGTCAGCTGCAGGGCCCGCTCCCGGGCTGCCGCTGCCAGGTCCGCATCCATGGCAAGGGGCGAAAGCCCCTGTGCCTGCCTGGCTTCATTCACCAGGTCAAGCAAGGCCATCGCCGCCGTCCCGTCATAGCGGCCGCGTATCATGTAGGTTATGAGATTTTCATAGGACAGATCGTCAGCAGTGATAGATGAGACTTCTGCAAGGTCTTCCGCAGTCTCAGGAACCTCAGGATTGTCCGTTTCCTGTGCATCACTGACGCAGCCGCTTCGGTCAACAGTCTCTGTTATCTCCTCCGCAGCCGCCGGTGCGGCCGGCATAAGGCCCAGAATCAGCACTGCCAGGAGTACGGCGAGCCGATAGGTAAGGGGCCGGGGCAGGAAGCCCCGGGCCTTAAGTTTGCTTTTCATCCTCATCTGCGTCTTCTCTTTCCATAGAGTCCCAGACCGATCAGCAGCATCAAAGCGGCCGCCATCAGGCAGCACCAGGTGAGAGGCTGCCTATCATCCCCGGTTGCGGGGGAGCCGCTGGCTTGCTTGTCTGTCCCGGTCTCAGTTTCCGTTTCCGATTCAGTGGTCTTTGACTTTTCTGTCTCTGACTCACTCTCACCGACCGTCTCCTTCACTGTCTCTGTGACGGTCTCACTCTCGCTTTCTGCCGGTTTTTCCTCAAAGCAGACCGACTGGGCCTCATCCTCTATATCCTGATGGACCGCGATCGCGGTATCGCCCTGCAGCAGACTCTCAAAAATCACCACCGTATCCCCGGCCAGCGCCGTCCCGTCCAGGGTAAAGTCCAAGGTAATCTGCCCCGACTCCGCCTCCGGTGTAAAGGTGATCTCGCTCTGAAGGACCTCCCCGTCGGCCGTGATGGGTTCTCCCGTCTTTTTGCTGATCAATGTGCCCTGAAGTGTATAGGTCTCTCCGGCCTGCAGGTGATCATAATCCACGGTATCCGTGAGGGTCACCTCTCCGTCCGCGATAACCTGCTGACCGCCACCGGTCTTTTCACTGGCCCTGGTCGCGATATGGGGAATCCACAGGGTCTGGGACTCTGCCGTCAGATCCCGGTGCTCCGCCGCTATCTCCTCCCCGATGGACAGAGACTCAAAGACCACCAGCTTTCTGCCGGCCAGCTCCCGGCTGTCCAGAGAAAAGGTCACAGTGACTTCCTCCTCGGCGGATTCTGCTGTGAAGTCCGTGACACCGATGACCTCCTCGCCGTTCATAAGCAGCGGCTCTCCGCTCTCCTGATCCATCAGGGTCCCGGTCAGCACATAGTCTGTACCGGGCATCAGGCCCTCACAGCGGACATAGTCCGAGATCGTGGTCTCCTCCCCGGCCGGACACAGGCCTGTCCCGGTCTGCAGGCAGGCCGCCCGGGTCCCGATCTCTGTCTTCCGGTCATAGGCATTAATATCCGTGGATACGGAGCTTTTCACTGTCTGCCCGGACTGGGTGATCCGGCACAGATAAAGGTCTCCCAGCTTCTGACCATCCTGATCCGTAAAATACATCCCTTCCGTGGTGTAGCCGGCCGCCGGCAGGGTCTCCTCCACAGTAATGGTTCCCAGTGGAATGGCCGGTTGACCATCCACCATGATCAGGCTGCTGCCGCCCACATAGTGCGCCTCATCCAGGGCAGCCGACAGGGTCTTGCCCGTCCGGTCATTGACCTCGATGATCCAGGTATAGACCGCCTTCGCCGGCAGGGTCTCCAGCGTATAGTAGCCATCATAATAGCGGACCGTGAACTGCGTTCCCGCAAAGGCCTCTGAAATTTCTCCCGTGGTCATATCCCTTTTAGTAATGGTCAGCCCGCTGTAGGCCGCCACAATGCGGTCGGTGGCCGTGATCTTCGTCGTCTCTCCGGCCCGGCAGACAATGCTGTGGACAGTGCTGTCCAGGGCATAGCCCTCAGGTGCGGTCACCTCTTTATAATAATAGGTTCCCTCCGCGGGCAGCGTCAGGGTATTGGAGGTCCCGCCCGTACCGGTCGTCAGGGTACCCACCTGATTTTTAAGACTGCTGTCCGAATAGACCCGGTAGACGGCACCGGACAGGCTGTAGGTCTGCCGCCCGGTGATCGATGCCGGGGCCCCGGCCGCCGGCCCCTTGACCAGGTACACCTTTGCATCCTCAGGGGTATAGACATAATCGTAGGTGGCCATGATCTGTCTGGCGCTGTCCTGAACACTGTCACCGGTGCTTCTGGACCAGAGGTAAAGGGTAAAGCCCTTCGGCACCACATCCTTTTCCTTGATGCTGGTCCAGAAATCAGCACCCACCGTTTCATCATCCCCGTTACCCAGGACATAGGACAGGGCCGCATTGGTGGTATGGGCATCCGCTGTCCCAAGGGACCCCGGACCGTTGTAGCCATAATAGAGGATCATCATGGCCATCTCGATGGTGTCATGGACTTTATCACTGTGATCGGCGGAGCTGTACTGAGCCGTCAGAGTGTAGGTATCCCCATCGCTTGGCGCCATCTTGTTATGCTCTGTACAGAAGGCCATCTGAGAACCGATGTAGGTGTACTGGAAAACACCGCCGGAAATGACCCGGCCGGAGGTCTGACTCTGTGAATCGACCGCTGCTTCAATGGTCCCACTCTCACCATCCGTCTCTTCAGCCCCTGCATCCGGATCCGCAGCCTGTACGTCTGCGGCAGCTGTCCCTGCGGCTTCCATAGCTTTGCTGCTGCCGGAAGCGGCCGCCTGGTCTGCATCTCCGGCGGTGGCATCCGTGCTGCCTGCAGCGTCCCCGGAAGAGGTCTCCCCGGAGCCGGCGGCCGCCGTACTATCAGCAGCATTGGCGGCCCCCACATTGCCTGTAAGATCTGCAGCACCTGCGCCATCAGAGGTACCTATACTGCCTGCAGCATTGGCGGCCTCAGTGGTCTGCATAGTGTCAGCCCCGGCGGCTGTGCGGCCGCCTTCTGTGACAGCACCGCTGTCTGCGGCCGATCCATTGCCTTCTCCATCAGCCCCGGCATCATCGGCATGCGCTTCGCCGGACAGCTCCGCCATGCTCTGGGTGCAGACTGCAGTCATGCGGCCTATACCGACAGTTCTTTCCGCGGCAGCCGCGGTCATACTGCCTGTGACCATCAGACACAGGCACAAAAGCAGGGCCAGTCCCTTTAATGTTTTCCTGTTATGTCTCTTCTCATGTCTTTTCTTATCCATACAAGCCGCCTCCCTTTACTGCCGTGGCTGCTCGATCATCAGGCAATCAGAGGCCAGACTGTAGCGGTAAACATGATCAGAGAGGATCTCCTCATCTGAAACTACCTGCGTATTGATCTCCCGCACCATGTCGGAATAATCAATGTCAGCGCGGGCAAAGGTCTCGGGGATCAGTAAAAGCTCGTGAATACTGCTGGGAAAGATCAGGGCATCACAGCCGTGACGCTGGGCAAAGCGCCGCACCTGATCGGTATAGAAAAGGACCGATGCGCCCTCCTGCCCCGATTCATTGGTCAGGACATAGATCGGCATATCCTCCGCATCCATGGGCAGAGGATTTTCCATCATGATCCGGCCCTCTCCGGCCAGCCGTTCCAGGACATTGGTCAGGGCATCCAGCCGGGGCGGATAAAGCCGCTTCATGTTTTCGGCTGTCTGGGCGTAAAGGGTGTCCGGATCCACCTGCCAGGCTTCGGCGATCTCACGGCTGACCAGGACTGTCCCCTGCCGGCCGCCCGGCTCATCGATCCGCAGGCGGAAGGTCAGCGCCAGATCCAGCTGCCGTACATGGGGGCAATGCTCCAGAAGCTCCCGGTTGCGGTCGGCATTGACCGCCCTGAAGATCAGCCGCTCTTTGGCCCGGTCATAATCCAGGATCATGTCCGTCAGGCCCTCGGCATCCCGCTCCCTGAAACAGCCGGCCGCCAGATCTGCGGCTTCCTCTGCCAGCGCCTCCGGAGATTTCCCCGTCTGATAGCGGGCATACCAGTCTCTGCAGTAAAAGATGGGCATACAGCCGGAGCTTTCGCAGCTGTAAATGATGGCATCACAGACGATACCATTGTTTCTGGTGATCTGCTGCCGGACGGCCCGGCCCAGCTCCGGCAGCCGTCCCTCCGCTTCCAGGGCTTCTTTAAAAGCCAGGACGAAGTCCTCGTAGGATAAAAGTGTGTTGTTCATACTACCTCCATTTTTTCTGTGACCCGGGAGCCGGCCGGGAGATTTCATAAGCTCCGGCCGGTCCTGCCATGCAGCCGCATAAAATCCGACAGATCCTATAGACCCCGGGATCTGCCGGGTGCGGCCCGGGAAAGGTGTGATCGTTTACTCTTTCATTATAAAGAGCCGAAAAGGGGCTTTCAATCATCGTCGTTCGACATATTTCGACACGTTCGACACGTCATCGACAAAAAACGGAGGCTTTTGCCTCGAAGCGCATGCTTGTTTCATATATGAAAAAAGCAGAGGCTGCCGCTTAAAAAGCGGCAGGCTCTGCTGCGAATATCATTTTCATACGGAGAAGCTATCTCCGTTCTTTAAATATCGGCTTTAGGTCGATGCATAAAGAGCGCTTATCTCAGTCGGAGTTTTGGCTTTCACTGAGATGAACGGCTGCTGTTACTGCACGATCAGGTCAAAGCCTTCCAATTCCTCATCCGCATTGTAGAAATGCATGGAGGTATACTGGTTGAGGGCATTGACCTCGGCCCCGACGTAGTAATCCTTTGATACATAGACGATCTCTTCCTCGGTATCCTCATCGCCGTAGGAATAGATGGCATCCCAGTACTCCAGACCGGAGACCCTGGTGCCGCCTCTGAAGGCCAGCTCATCATCCCGGATAAAGAAGTAGGCATGGCTGACCTCCTCATCGGAGATCTCCAGTTCAAAGGTATTCAGGTCCAGTCTGCACATGCAGTAGGTCTCCCATTCGTTATCCATGCGCTTCAGGGCATAGAGATAGTCCCCGCTGATGATCGGCCGGTAAACCGGTCCTTTGATCAGCTGACCGTCATAGCCTGTGGCCATATCCATGACATGGATACTCTCATTGTCCTCCTCATCCTGGAAAATGATCCATCCGTTTTCCAGCACATAGGGATAATAGACCTGCTTGGCGATGACCTCCTGCATCCCGGTGCCATCCATATTCATGCGGTAGAAATGGCCCATATCCCCGGCTGTAAAATACAGCTGATCCTCGTAGACCTGCAGGTAGGAGGCCCCGCCCTCCGCGTAAAGCTCTGTGATCTCATCAGTAGCCGGATCCAGGCACCAGATACTGCCGCCCAGACAATAATAGATCAGATCCTCATACCGGCACAGATAATAAGCACAGTCATCGGATTCATAGAGGTGGTCGATGTCCTCCAGCACATAGTTGCCTTCCTCGTCCTCACTGTAGGTGAGCCTGGACAGATACTCCATGCCCAGAGCGAAGGAACGCCCGTAGATCTCCTGACCATCTCCGTCCAGATACATATTGAAATTCATGAAATTACTCATGGCAATGGTATCATCCGAACTGAGAGACGGTGCAAAGGCCAGGACACTGCCCTGAGGGGCGCCGGCATATTCAAAGGTCCAGCTGATGGTGACGGTCTCTTCCTCCTGTGTCTCCTCTTCCTCATCGGAATCGCTTTCCTCTAAAGACAGGGAGTCATCCTTGCTGTAGGTCACCGTTTCACTTTCATCCGCGTCCTCTTCATCCTCCTCAGTCCCGGCCGCCTCGCTCTCCGGCATCTCCGGCAGAATGGGCGCTGTATCCTCAATGGTCAGGATCAGATTTTCGCCGTCAAAGTTCAGGGTGCCGTAGACCGGCTCGGAGGCTTCATCCTCGGAATCCCCGCCGTCCTCATCGTCATAATCGTCATAATCATCATCGCTGTCATCATCCTGCGCCAGCAGATACAGCTGATAGCTGCTGCCCCGCTTTTTCCAGGTCAGATAGACTTCCTGATCATCAGAGACCTTCTCACCTGTCATATCGGTGATATCGACCTTAGTGCTCTCGGTCTCCTCTTCGGTCTCTTCCTCATCCTCGTCTTCATCCTCAGAGTCCTCATCCTCAGAGTCCTCATCCTCAGAATATTCATCCTCGGAATATTCATCCTCGTCTTCGGCGCCTTCCTTGCCGTCCTCCTGAATATTCTTGGCATCCTCCCCTGAGAGCTGCGTCTGAGTCCCGGCCTCCTCACCGGCAAGCGCATCCGCCAGCAATCTGTGATCAGAGGTCACGACCATCCGGTCGGTGTCATAAATATTCATATAGAAGATATCGCCCAGGGCAATGCTGCCTATAACCTCTGTCACCATCGCATCATCACCCTGCTGCACGCCTGTGCAGCGCCAGTAACCGGTAAGGGAACCCTCTTCATGCTCCGCACTGACCTCCTGGGTCTCAAAGCTCATGGTCTCCGCAGTGATTCCTGTCTCCTCAGCGGCCGCATTGGCCTCTCCGGTGGCGGCCGCCTCGCCGCAGCCGGCGATCATCACGGCCGACAAGAGCACTGCCGCTGCGCTGTGTAGTCTTTTTTTCATCTTGTGTGTCTCCGTTCCCAGAATCAATCTGTCTGTCCGATCATCGGGTGGCTCTGCGCAGCAGCCGCTGCAGCTCTTCGACATTAAAGGTATAGTGTTTTCCGCAGAACTGGCAATTCACCTCTATGGGCTTTTTGTCATTGATCATCTCTGTAATATCCTGCCGGCCGATGCTGATAATGGCCTTTTCCACCCGGTCCTTGCTGCAGTCACAGACAAAGCCCGTCGGCATGGAATCGTAAAACTCCACATCCATACCGTCCATCACCCGCCTCAGCATATCCTCGGGTGTCATGCCCTGCTCCAGCATAGTCGTCACGGACGGCAGAGAAGCGATATTTTCCTCCAGCCGGCTGATAACGCTCTCCTCGCAGAAGGGCATCAGCTGCAGGATAAAACCGCCGGCCTGTTTGACCGTATTGTCCTTTTCCATCAGCACGCCCAGAGCGACGCTGGAATTGATCTGCTCACTGGTCGCGTAATAATAGGTCAGATCCTCGGCGATCTCGCCGGTGATCAGCTGTGTCTGTCCAATATAGGGCTCTTTGAGACCGATATCCTTGATCACACTGAGAACACCCAGTCCCAGGGCCCCGCCCACATCCAGCTTGCCTTTGCTGTTGGGGGGCAGCATCACATCGGGATTCACCGCATAGCCCTTGACCGTACCGTCGGCCTTGGCTGTCACGGTCAGGCCCTCCACCGGGCCGCCGCACTGGATCTTCAGTGTCAGCAGATCATCCTCATCCTTCATCATACTGCCCATCATGGCGCCTGCCGTCAGGAGTCTGCCCAGGGCCGCCGTCACCACGGGGCTGGTATTATGATTGACCCTGGCCTGCTCTACCAGATCCCTGGTGGAGGCCGCAAACAGGCGGACCTGCTTGCCTGCACCGGTCGCGTGCACAATATAGTCTGACATACGTCTATCCTCCGATCATTACTTGGTGTGCTCTCTGGCTACAAAGAGCAGCCGCTCGCTCTCCGCCTCAGGTCCATGGTCCGTATAGGCCTCCATGACCGAGATAAGCTCCAGACCCGCCGCCTCTAAAAGGCGCTCTACCTGAGCCTGCGTATAGGCTCTCTGATAATGGTATTCGCAGTAACGCCTGTAAACATCCTCTTCCTCCTTCAGGAAAAGGGTCAGGGCATACTCGTTGAGCATCTGATCCTCATCAAAGCAATTGTCCCAGATAAAGGCGCATTCCTCCCGGCTCTCCGCGATAGTCCGGTCTCCCAGAAGCTCCCGGTATTTGTAAAGGGTATTCATATCAAAGATGAAAAGCCCGCCGGGATCCAGGTAATTGTTGACCAGCTTAAAGACGGTCAGCAGGTCCTCCTCCTCTGTCATGTAATTGATACTGTCACAGAGGCTGACCACGGCTCTGACGGTGCCGTAAAGCTCAAACGCCCGCATATCCTGCAGCAGGTAAAGGATGCCCTCTGAGGGATAGGCCATAGCCTCGGCCAGCATATCCTCGGAATTATCCACACCGATCATATCATAGCCCCGGGCCGCCAGCAGCCGGGTCAGTGTCCCCGTACCGCAGCCAAGGTCCAGGACCAGGCCGTCACAGATTCCGTGCCCTTTAAGGATGGCAGAGACATGGGCCTCCCAGTCCTCATAGGGTACATTGTCCATCAACTCATCATAGACCTGCGCAAATGCTGAATATGCTTCCATCTTACACCTCACGGATCAGTCGTTTTTTGACACACCTTTTTCATTATAAGCTTGCGTAAGAAATCTTTCAAGCGCAAAGGAATAAATCACCCGTTCTTTTACCCTTTTGCCCTGGGCCCGGGTCAGTGCGTCGGCATAATAATCCAGCTGCGCCGCATAATGCTGCCAGAGGATCTGCTCCCCGTCCGGATCCCTGACCCGGTCGGTCTTGTAATCCAGCAGGACGATGCCGTCCTCTTCCTCAAACCAGACATCGATGATACCCTGGATCACCACCCGGTCGTCCCCGGCGATCTCCGGCCTGATCCGGGAAACCGGCAGACTCATGACGAAGGGCGCCTCTTTATGCAGCCGGCCGGCCGCCGCCGCGGCCCGCATACGGTCTCCCATAGGCGCCTCAAAGACCGCAGCGATGTCCCTGGCATAGACGGCTGCTTTCTGAGACGGGGTCAAAAGTCCGGCCGCCGTCATCTCCTCCATCTGCCCCAGGATCCAGGCCACCCGGCCCTTTTCCGGCAGGGCCGCAAAATCCAGCAGCTCCATGACGCGGTGATAGGCCGTGCCCCGCTCATTAGGCGCAAGCTTTAAGACCGGGCGGCCACCGCCGTTTTTCTCAGTCCCCAGCTCTGCCGTATCAGCTTCATCCCGCATGAAGGAAGGCAGGTCCTCCTCTTCGGGCAGTCCCGGCCCCGCAGCATCCCCGGCCTTTTCATCTGCGGTCTTTGCCCCTGCACCGGTCCTATCTTCACTGCCGTCTGTCCCGGACCTCTCCTCCGGCACAGGGACGACCAAAGACTCATCCGGGATCGCCTCCTCAGAGGCCGGCACATAGTCCTGCTTTTTCAGCTCGGAGACAGAATATTTGCCCCGAAGCTTTAAAATATCCTGATAGGCATAGACCCAATTCAGATCCTGCTGCAGGGCATCGGAAAGTGGGGCAGGGACAGCTGCGGATTTCTCTTCAAGGGCCTGTCTGGTCCATTTCTTCTCCGCGGTCTCTGCCACAGCCCGGTCGACCAGGGCCGTCACCGGCACCACCTGCATTTCAAAAAACGCTCTGCTGTTGTCGCCATCCGGTGTCGTGTCCAGATGATAACGCTCCCGAATGGGCAGAGAAACCTCCGCACCCATCAGGCAGGGCATGATCAGATCCAGATAGCCCGCAGCCTTCAGGATGAGGACCGGCGCCATCGGTCCCTTCCCGGCCCGGCTCCTCCATTTTGGCAGCTCTTTGTCAATATCGGTGACACTGCCGGTCATGATCAGCTTTTCCTTAGCTCTGGTCATGGCTACATAAAGGAGGCGCAGCTCCTCCGCAGCCTCATCCTCATTAATGCAGTCCCGGATCATCTGCTTTCTGACAGAGTCCATTTTCCTCCGCTTAATCGGATCTACCAGGCCCAGACCGATACCGGCCTTGGCATGCAATGCGAGGACCGCGCGCTGATCCTGTTTATTAAAGTGTTTGCCCAAAGCTGCCAGAATGACAATAGGAAACTCCAGACCCTTGCTCTTATGAATGGTCATGATACGGACCCGGCCGTCGCCATCGGAAGGCACATCTGCCTCGCCAAGGTCTACATCCTGAGTCTCTCTGATCTGCTGAATATAATGGACGAAGCCGCTGCAGGAGGAATCGCCTCCCTTACCGTAGGCCGCCGCATGGCTGAGCAGCAGCTCCAGATTGCGCCGTCTGCGGTCGCCCGCCGGCAGCGCCTGCATCAGTTCATCATAGCCGGTCCGTCTCATGATCAGCTGCAAAAGCTCTGCCGTATCCAGATAGGCCGCAGCCTTTCTCAGATCTGCAAGAAGCGCCATAAAGCCCCCAAGAGCGGTATCGGCTGTCTCTGCGGCCGCCGCGGCCAGACAGCTCTGGTAGAGGCTCGGCTTTGGATAAGCTGCCCGGATGACGGCCATGGCCTCTGAGGAAAAGCCGCCGATCACAGAATGCATGACGGCTGCCAGAGGAATATCCTGGTCCGGATTGTCGATGATGTTCAGCAGCTCCGTGATCACGCGGATCTCCGGTGTATCAAAAAACCCCTTGGAGAGCACCGCCGATGCCGGGATTCCATGACTGCCCAGGACATTGACCAGGGTCTCTCCCCAGCCCCCCGAAACAGATCTGAGCAGGATCACAATATCATCATAGCCGGCCAGCCGCTTCTCACCGCTTTTACTGTCATAGAGCATCAGCCCCCGTTCGGGATGGGTCAGCTCCCGGATGCGCCCGGCGATCAGCGCCGCCTCCAGCTGCTGCCGGTCCCGGTCGTCGTCTTCTTCCAGCAGTTCCCGGTCATAATCCAGCAGCAGGACCTGCGTCCTGTACTCAGGCCGCTGCTTTTCCGGATATCCCTCTCCGTAATTAAGGGCCGCCGCTTCATCGTAAACAATCCCTCCGGGCCGGCCCTGCATCAGCTTTCTGAAGATAAAATTAGCGCTCTCCAGCACCTGATAACGGCTGCGGAAGTTCTGATGGAGATCGATGCGCCGTGCCTTAGCCTCCGGCTCAGGACTGCTGTTTTCATATTTCCCGAGGAAAATGGAGGGATCCGATTGTCTGAAACCGTAAATGCTCTGCTTGACATCTCCGACCATAAACCTGTCATGCCGGCCCAGGCGCTTTGCGGAAAGGGCATCCAGGAGTGTCTCCTGAATCTCATTGCTGTCCTGGTACTCATCACAAATGATCTCGCCGTAAAAGGCGGCCAGATCATCAGCCAGATCGGTATACTGCTTTTGCCGGTGTCCCTCCTCATCCGTCGTATAGGTCACCAGCAGCCGGAGGGCCAGATGCTCCAGATCCGCAAAATCCCGCTTATTTTTCTCTTCCTTAAAGGCCGCATAGCGGGCAGAAAAATCCCTGACAAGCCCGATCAGTGTCCGGACATAGGGGCGCAGCCATGCCAGCTCACCGGCCAGCGACTCAGGGCTGCGGTTAAAGATCTTTTTGGGAAGCGCCGTTATCGGATCCTTGTAGCCCTTACGGAGCCCGTCTATTTTTTTCTGAACATCCTTGGGCATCGTCCTCTTACCCGTGAGCTTATGCCATTTCATATCGGACAGACACTGCATGACCGTATCATAATCCTCTGCCGCCAGCAGGGCCTCCAGCAGCGGCCGATCCAGATCCAGCGCCTTCATATAGCCCTCATCTCCCCACGCCTCGGCGGCTGCCCGGGTATTTGAAAGCGCCAAAAGGCCTGCGGCTGCCTGGTCTTTGGCCTGACGGACCATAAAATCCAACAGCTCATCCGGTCCCTGCTCATACTGCCGCAGGCATGTCTCCAGCCATCCCTCGGGATCCGGACAGCTCTCCGTATAGCGGTAAAGCTTCAGGATCATCTGCTCGATATTTTTATCATCTCTGCTGCCGCCATAGGCTGCGGACAGCTGTCTGAAGGCAGCATCTCCGGAAGCATACCAGCCCTCCATGACATCACCGGCCAGCTCCGCCTGGATCAGGCCCTTCTCCGCGTCATCGATCAGCGTAAAGGAGGGATCGATATTCAGGCGGTCAAAATAATCCCGGATCAGGCGCATGCAAAAGCTGTGCATGGTAGAGATCTGGGCATAATCCACCAGCAGCCGCTGTCTGACCAGCCGCTGATTGCCTGGATCGGCCTCTATCCGCTGATCCAGAGCTGCGGCGATCCTCTCCTTCATCTCCGCGGCTGCCGCACTGGTAAAGGTTACGACCAGCAGCCGGTCGATATCCACCGGCTGCACGGGATCCGTCACCCTGCGCACGATCCGCTCCACCAGTACCGCCGTCTTGCCGGAGCCTGCTGCGGCCGCCACCAGCAGATCACTGTCCCGGCCCTCTATCACCGCTTCCTGATCCTTTGACCACTTTATTTCCATGTCGCCGCCTCCTTTCCGATGGCTTCCCATACCTGTTCGTCCTCAATATCCGGCAGCCGCCGGTAACTGTAGCCTGCCAATCCCTCGTCAAAACCGCATACGCTGTGATAAGCACAATAGCCACAGGGGGTAGACTTCCCCAATTTATAAGGAGCGACACTGATATCACCGTCCATAATACCGCCGCTGTAATCCTCAAGCTGCTTCGCGACATGGCGGGACAAAAGCTCAAAATTCTCAATTGCCGTCGCCTTAGAGGCCTGGGTCGGGCTGCCGTCATTTTTCAGCTTGACCGGAATCACCGGTGGGATTCCCATCTCCCGATCCAGATGCCGCAAAACATCACCCTCTGCGGCCAGCAGACCATCCGGCACCAGAGCCTCCAGGATACGGATCTCCTCTTCGCTGTAACAGCCGGGATCAGCGGCCGGCGGCACAGCCGGATCCGCCCCGGCAGTCTCCGGCTGGCCGGCCGCGTCCCGCAAAGTCGGTGCGGTGTCTGCGCCTGCCCCCTCACCCGGTACAAAATCCGCCGGGATCGTGCTGTCGATGATCGGATCATCGATATGATAATAGAGAATACCGGCAGGCAGGACCAGGGTCCCTTCTCCCGCCTTTGCTCTCTCCTCTTTTATGACACTGGTCATGTAAACGATCAGCTGCAGCTGCAGTCCGTAATAGACCTTCTGAAGTTCAAACTTTGTGCTGCCTGATTTGTAATCAATGATCTTGAAATATTTCCGATGCCCCTCCGGATCCTCCCAGGCATCGATCCTGTCGATCTTGCCGCTGAGACGGATGGCCTCACTGCCCCCATCCAGGGCATCTCCGCTCTCAGAGAGCATGACCCCTTTATAGGCCACCTCATAACCTGCAGGGTCAAAATCCCCCCTGAGGATCTGCTGCTGCAGGGCCCAGACCGTCCGCTGCATCGTCCTGACCATAAGCTCCTCCTGATATTTCAGCCGCTCTGTATCATGGATCAGGTCATGCCGGCAGTCGGCCGCAGCCAGCAGCAGCGACTCCCTGGCCATCCGGTCTCTTTCACTACCCTTGATGCTGCGCCAGGTGAGTCCCTGAAGGGCCAGGCTTTCGGAAAAATGCTGCAGCGCCGCATGGTAAATATTGCCGATATCCAGGGTCTGGATCCTGTAGATCTCTCTCTCCCGAAGTCTCAGCCCGTATCTCAGAAAATGCCCATAGGCACAGGAAGCGTAATTTTCCAGCATCGTGACGCTCCCATAAAGCTCGCGGCCGTAGACCGCAGCCGCGGCCGCCCGGGAAAGCCGTTCCGGCGCATAGCGGTAAAAGGCCGCATCTGTCAGCTTTTCCAATCGGCCGCTGAGAGACGGCTCTGAAGCAAACCAGGTGTAGAGCTGCTGCCAGAACTCTGACGGCGTCCTGCCCTCGGCAGCCTCCGGCAGTTCCCGGACGATCCTATGTCTTGCCCGGAGGATATCCCGGTCCTCCAGCGCCTCAAGGGCCGCGGCCGCGGTGTGCTCTGTCAGCTTCGGGAAAAGCTGATGCAGCTGACGGATCAATCCGGACGGACGGCGCTCCTTTCCGGCTGTATCGCATTCGGAATAAGACAGCATCAGGCCATCCGAGGGCTTAGTCATCACCGCATAGATATAATAACGCTCACTAAGCAGCGCATCCCTGCTGCCCGGTGCCAGCGTCAGCTGCTTAAGCTTCAGCTGCTCTCTCTCCGTATCTGTCAGGATCCCGCCGCCGGCCGGCACAAAGGGGACCAGTCCCTCGTTGACACCGGCAAAAAACAGGTAACGGATGCCCTCCAGACGGGTCCTTTTAATATCACCAAAGGTCACCTGATCCAGTCCCGGCGGGATGATACCGATCTTTTTCTGGCAGATGCCTGCTTCAAAAATCTCCTGGAACTCCCGGATACTGACCTCAGAGGAGCCCAGGATCCGGTGCATCTCCTCCATGAGTTCGATCACAACATCATAAATCTGAGCATACTCCCTGGCCCTTGAAAGATCACCCTCACACTCAAAAAGACGGACCTGCTCCTGCAGCTGCGCTTTGATCTCAAGCTGCCGCATCAGTTCAAACAGGGCTCTCAAAAGTGCTGTGACCGTCACCGTCTGTTTCCTGCTGAGGGCATAAAGGGGCCGCAGCTGAGCCGCAAAATCCGCTCTCATCCCATCCAGCTGTACCAGCTCTGCTTCTGTCATCCCTGCAGCGGGCACTGTCCAGGGCTTTTGCAGGCGGCTCATGCCCCGGATCCCCCTGGCCAGCATATAGTTCTCCATCCTGTCTGCCTGCGCAAGCTCAAAGCCGCTGAAAGAAGACTTGAGATACATCGCCATATCCTGAGTTTTAAAGCCGCCCCTGAGCATGGCAAAGACCAGGTCCATCCATCGGATCAGCATATTATCGGTGATCCTGCGCCGATCATCAAAAAAGCAGGGGATGTCATAGGCCGCAAAACAGGCCGAGGCCAGGCGCCGGTACTCCTCCGGGTCTCCGGCCACCACGGCGATCTCCCGATAACGCAGACCGCCCCGGGATACCAGATCATGGATCCGGGCCGCGATCATACGCATCTCCTCTGCCGGATCTGAGGCCCGGCTGAGCATTATGGTCCCCGCATCGCCATCAAAGACCGGCTGTCCCATACGGTAGATCCTTTTGGAAAGGGCATAAAGCGCCGTCTGCCGGTCATAACGTCCCTGCCGGTCCTTTTCCGGAAAGCTATCCTCTCCCCGGGGGATCCGGTACTCCCGGCAGATCTGCTCCAGCTGAGCGATCGTATCCTTGGGAATAAAGAAAAGCTCCTCCTGAGAGGGCCTGTGGTAGGGCGCGGCCTCTGCGTCCACCGGCATGGTGATGATGACCTCCTCCGCCAGCTCCAGCAGCCGGATCAGGACCTGGTATTGACTGGGGGTGAAGCCGGTAAAATTATCAAGATAGATTACAGAGCCTGCCACAAGCCGGGACCGGCCGATCACCGCGCAGAGTCTCTCAGGCACCTCCTCAGCCGTCGCAAAACGGCCTTCGATGGCCGCCAGAAAAGCCCTGTAAATACACTCGATATCCGCAAGCTTGCTGTAAAGCCTGCCGTCACTGCCCAGCTTTGCCCGGACCTCTCTGAGCATATCCGGGGTCACCCGGTACTGCATCAGCTCCGACAGGATAGACTTCACCTCATCGACAAAGCCCTGGCGGCGGATATTGCCCCTGAAGGTATGTATCTCGCCCTGCACCTCCCCCAGAATCCTGCGGATCAGCATGCTCTTGCCCGCGTCATCCAGGATATCCAAACTGACACTGCCCAGCTCCTCAAAGACCCGGTGAGCCAGCCGGTCAAAGCTGACGACCTCGATATTCATCACCGCATGATGGGGATGGCGCTCCGTGATATGCCGCTGGGTCTGCAGGGTGAACTGCTCCGGCACGATCAGGAAAAAGCGCCGCTGCGGCTCTGCCATGGATCTGTCTATCAATTCCCTGTATACGGTCTCGGATTTACCGCTGCCGCTGCCGCCGATGATCAATCTTAATGCCATCTTATTTCACTCCTTCTCCAATCTGCCGAAGGCCCGTCCGGGCGGGCCTGTAATGACTTTTCACGACCCGGTACCTTTCCGGGGCATCAGGGGGACCGCCCCTGAGGGTCCTGCGCCGACTTCCGGCCCGGCTGCCTGATTCTATATTATCATAGTAAAAAGGAAAAAAGGTCCCTTCTGAGGACCTTTTTTCTATTCTTCAAAAAAATCAAATTAACGTCTGTAAAGGTGGACGTCTTCTCCGGCAGGGATCATCATGACTATCCCTGATACTGTCTGAACCGGCGGTTGGCCGCGGTCTTTTCTCTGATCTGGCCGTTGCGGTAGGCATCCAGGAGCATCTCCAGATCCTCCACTTCCTTTTTCATCTGGCGGCCCTGGTCGGTATCGGCCACCATAATCCTGCTGCCGGCCCTGTGGACATAGGTAACATTGGAGTGGATGTCGGTCTCCTCCCGGATGGCCTTTTCCACACTCTGGAAGGGCTCGTGATCCACCAGCCGCAGGCCGTAGGAATTGTAGGTCAGGGTGTAGCCGGCGATACCGGTGGTCTTCTGATAGGCCTTGGAAAAGCCGCCGTCAATGATCAGGAGCTTGCCGCCGCCCTTGATGGGGGACTCGCCCTTTTTGAACTTGACCGGCATATGGCCGTTGATAATATGGGCCCTGGCCGGATCCATACCAAACTCCTTCAGGATCATATCACAGATATCCTCCCGCTCGATCAGCTTGTAGTAATAGTCCTTGCGCTCCTCGCGAAGGGATGGCTCATTGATAAAATACCGTTCAAAGGTGGCCATCTTTTCCTTGCCGAAGACCGGGGAATTGACATTGGACCAGGTAAACCACATGATATCCTGGCCGTAGCGTTTTTCCTCGCTGTCTCCTGTCAGATAATAGCCCTGGCGGATGCACTGCTCCAGGTAATCATAGAGGGCCCTGCCGGCCAGATCCCTGCCGCCCAGGCGTACCGATCTGAAGCTGCCGTCCTTGTCGAAGGGCACACAGCCGTGATAATAGAGGTTGTCATTGTAGCAGAGATAGAGACCCCCCTGCTTGAAGAGGAACTGGATATGCCTCTGGAACTTTTCACAGGAGGTAAAGCCGTGAATCAGCCGCTCCATGACCTCCTCTTCTTCTTTGGAAAGGGCATAGGGATCCGCCGGATCGATCGTCGGGAAATGGGTGTCCAGCAGTGGATAGGTCTTCCCCTCAATGTGGATCTCACCCTTTTCATAATCGATATTGTCCTGGAGCAGCCGGTCATTCATATGGAACTCCGGACGCCCCTGCATGAGCTGACCAGCCAGAATGAACTGGATAATCGCGATGG
>R11__coassemble_580_pt1 | contig 23404 bp, 12 predicted proteins | sample R11__metabat2_low_PE_030 | metagenome-assembled genome bin R11 | reverse complement strand
GCTTGTATCCGTCGGCCGGCCGGTGGAGGAACCGTAGCTCTTGTCATGTCCTGCAACATAGCCGTCACCCTCCTGGACATCGGCCTCATTATAGTGCTGACCGCCGGACAGGCCCACGACACCCGGCCGATGGACATTCAGCATGGTCATGGCTGTATAGGTCGTCCCGTGATAATCATAATAGGCTCTGACTGTGATCGATGCGTCGCAGCCATTGCCGGTAACGGTGTAGATATTTTTCATATCCGGGGTATCCGGATAGGTCTCTTCCACCTGGGCATCGCCCTGGGCGACTGTCCTGACAGAGGAAGTCAGGGTCCAGGTCAACGCATCGCTGACGGAGAAGTCATTGGCCTCTTCGGCAGCCTGAGAGCGGTCGCCCTCATCCGCAGAGACGGACCTGTCGCTCTCGTCCGTAAGGGCTCTGCTGTCTGCGGCCTTCAGCCGGACCTGAGCCGCAGCCTGATCTGCCAGGGTCAGCCCGGTGATCGGGTCGGCATCCTCTGCATCTGCAGCATCATAAATCATCAGCTGCAGCTTGGCCGTGATCTCCAGGATAAAGCTCTCGCCGGTCCTGGTCTCTGTGATTGTCACCGCGCCGCTGCGCAGGGCCTTCACCCGGACGGTAAAGCGTCCGTCCGTTCCCTTGGTGACACTATCGATCTCGGCAATGTCCTCCAGATCAATCTCAAGGCCTGCCATCAGCTGGTCGGCGGTCAGATCCTTCACAGAGGCCTGCCCGTCAGGGTCGAAGATAAACTCGCCATAGGCGTAATAGCTGCCATCCTCGTCCGGATGCTCCGTATCCATGGCCTCGAAAATATCCATGGAAGCATTGGCCTGCGTCCAGTAAGCGCCGGCATGAGGCCAGCGGCCGTAGTGGACATTGACCTCGCTGCCCAGATTGATATTCATCTGATGCAGGATGGTCGGGAATGGGTAATCCTTACCGCTCAGGGACAGATCATTACCCGGATAGCTGTATTTACCCGCAACAGAAACCCCCGCATCGGTACTGGTGACCGGGGCCCAGCTGCTGCCGTACTGATTCAATATCTCATATATATCCTTCCCCAGATCCTTGCCGGAGGCATCCGTCATATTGGCGCTGCCCGCCAGCTGGGCAAAGGTGATCTCCCGGACATCTGTCACAGTCCTGGTATGTTTGCCATAGGTCCAGTAAGGATTGTTCCTTACTTTCACATCTGCAATCGTGCCGTTCAGATCCACCGTCCGATTCACATAGGTGACTTTTTCCGGCACGTAGTAATAGCAATTAATGACCTGGACCTCGCCGTAATACTGGCAGTTGCCATTGTCATTGATGGCCTCGTCATTGCCGTTGGAGACCAGCGGAGCCAGGCTGCGGATGCTGACAGAGCCGGCCTTGCTCAGATCCATATAGGTGTAGCAGCTGCTGACCGTGGGACTGCTGACCAGGTCACCGACCAGGTTGGAGAAGTTGCCAGTGGTACCGGTCCTGACGAACCAGCCGCCCACCAGACCGCCGATACTGACAGTCACATTGGACTTACTATCCAGTCTGCGGATACTGCCGCCGCTGTAGCAGCCGGTCATGGAGCTGCCTCTGTAGTTGCCCACCAGACCGCCTGTACGGACTGTACGGCCGCTGACATTATAGCTCACATTGACCACCATATCCGTCACCGCGGAGCAGTTGCTCAGGTCCAGATTGCACAGGCCGGCAAAGCCGCCGAAATTGGCGCCGCCGTAGCCGGTGCCGTTACGGTAATCACAGACATTATAGCCGGCGATGGTGCAGCTCTCAAAGCCCGCATCCGCCATCTTGGAGATGGCGCTGCCGCCCTTTAAGGCCATGCCGGCGATACCGCCCAGGTTGTACCAGCCGCCCCGGTCCGCGTTATTGCCCTGCAAAGAAACCGACGAAGAGGTGGCAATGGTATTGCCCTGATCCGAATAGAGGACCAGATTCTCAATATGAGAGCCCATGGTCACGCCGAAAAGGCCTGTGGTCTGAGACTTACCGGAGATCTGGATGTTCCTGATCTGATAACCGCCGCCGTCGTAGCTGCCGTTAAAGTAAGCCGCATAGAGATAGGTAGTCGTGCTGCTGGAGCCGCCGTACTGGCTGTCATAGGCCGAGCCGATGGGGGTAAAGACCTGACTATTGTCGGTCGGCATGGCCGCATCCACGTCATGGGTCTGATTCCAGTAGTAGTTGCCCGCATGATGCTGGATACTGCTGTTGCCGTTGGCATAGGCATAGCCGAGATACGGGAAGGAGATGGCATTGGCGCAGAGCTTTGTATTCGTCGCCTGCCCACTATTGGTATCAAACCAGGCGCTGGTATCATAGTGGAGATACTCCGTAGTGGTCTTGGTATTGTTATTCCAGTTGAGATACTGGAGCTGGTCCGCATTTCGAATCTCATACTGGTTATCGCTTGATCCCGCCGCCTCGGCATAGGTCGTCAGGTTGCCGGCAGAGTCCTCTATAGAATAGGTCTCGCCGCTTCTGGAGGCTTCCGTGACCTGCATGGCATTGGCAAAGAAAGGCGTCAGGGTATAGCTGGTGCGGTGTCCGCCGCTGATCAGGGTGATGGTGCCCTCCCTGACCGGTGTCTGGGTGCTGTTTTTGGCCAGTCCCGGCGCACTGAGGTAGATATAGCCTGTATCTGCCGTGCTGACACTGCTATCGGAAAGCATATCGGTCCTGGTGGTATACGGATAGAAGGTATAGCCCGGGATCTGGGTCTGCAGGCGGGCTGCCGCGACCTTATTATAAGTGCCGGGTCCGCTGTAGACACCGCTCTGGGCATTGCCGCTGCGGAGGCTGCCGCTGGTGCACAGATTCTCCAGCTCATAGGTCACATCGGCCTCATCGCCGCTGCGGACATAGTAGCCGTAACCGTAGGCCGTGATCCGGCCGCCGTCATCATGAGAGGTACAAAGGGTGGTCTGATAACGGCTGCTGCCCTCGCTGCTGCCGATAAAGGTCAGTTTGTAGCCCTGGTTCTGGCCGCCTTCCTCATACTCCCAGTAGAAGATACCCATATCTCCCAGCTCCGGCTGGGTCTGCCACTCGCCGTAATGGACAGCATTGCCCTGGGCATCGGATAAAACCGTGCGGTAAGGGTAGACCGTCTCGCCGTTCAGAGAAGTCGTCACCGGATGGCACTCGGAATGGACCGCACTGCGGCTGTTCAGGGCCGTCAGCTGGGAGTAGGTCCTGGCGATGCCCGCAGTATCTGCGGTATCATAATCATAAGGATAAAGTCCGTCGACATACTGATAGCTGCCGGTACTCAGATAATAGCTGCTGCCGGTGATGCCGTCCTCCGGTCCGAAGGCATAGGAAACCGTACCGTCACCGGAAGCCGTCAGAGCTGTGGCGCAGTAGGACTGACGAATGGTGCCCGTATTGGCCGCCACAAAGCCGGCAATGACAGTATTGCCGCTCTGAGATGTGGCCTCAATATGGCCCAGATCATAGCAATTGCGGATCAGACCGCTGTTGCTGCCCACGAAGCCGCCGGCATAGCAGAAGGTACCGCGGTAAATGACCAGGGTCGTCCTAGGCAGATCCGCCTCGGAGGCCGTGATGCTGCCGGCATTATAACCGACCAGGCCGCCCAGATAAAGGATACTGTTCTGATATCCGTAAATGGTGCTCTTTTCGCCGGTCAGATAATAGCCTGCGGCAGCACAGTTGCTGATGCTGCCGGCATTGTCACCGGCCAGGACACCGTAATAAATGGTCTCATTGGCCATGGCCGCACTGGTCCTGCGCACATAGCAGGCGGCGCTGTCAGAGATAGAAGCGGCGCTGCTGGCCAGGACAATATTTTTCAGAGAAGAGGACACTGACACATAACCGAACATGCCCACATAGCTGCCGGAGGCGGTCACAAAGCTGATGCCCCTGATGGCATAGCAGCCGCCGTCGTAGCTGTTGTGGTCAAAGCCTGTCGTCTGAGAGCCACCGATCGGCTGCTGCTGCCGGACACTGCTGCCAAAGGCGGTATAGCCGGTCCAGTCATAGGCTGTATAGTCGATTTCCCGCTCCTGGACATAGCTGCTGCCGCTGAGAATGCCGCGGTAGCCGCTATCGTAGTAAAGGCTGAGATTGTAAAGCTGTCTCGCGCTGCGGACAGAGACACGGCCCGGCAGATCCGAGACGGCACTCGTGCTGCCTACGACCTCAGTAGCCGTCCTGGCGAAATGGGGATTAAAATCATAGTAGGTCTCGGTCGTCTCCTGACTGCCCTCGGTCTGCTGGCTGATACTGACCCGCTCATAGAAGCCGCTGACCGCGGAGCCCGGATTGACGGCCGCCTTATCCAGGGGATAAATATGATAGCTGACGCCATCCGTGGTGGTCACCGTGACATAATCGTCATCCGTGGTCGGATCAAAGCGCATCAGCACACTGCCGCCCATAGTCACCGTCACCTGGGAAGGCATAGCATCGCCGGCCCTGTAAACGATACCGTAGCCATCGCCTGTCAGGGTATCCCCGTCTGTCAGGGTGCTGTCTACACCGCCGCCGTCAAAGCCGTAATAGATCTGCCCGCCCGAGGTCCTGTATTTTTCATAATAGACCAGGGCGCCGGACTGGAAGCTGGTCTCCCAGTCACCGATATGGGACAGTGCAGAAAGTCTCGGATAGGTATAAGTGGTCAGGGACTGGCCCATCAGTCTGTAAGGCTGCGTCCCGGAGGTATTGATTTCAAAGCCCGCGTCACTGCCGAGAGCGGCCAGCAGGGACTCTGTGGTCATATCATTCATAGGATCCGTCACCGACAGATCACGGGCCGCATTACTGCCGCCGTTGAAGTAGTAAACATTTTCGGCATTCAGGATATTGCCCGCTGTCGAATAATAGCTGCCGGTCTCCGGAAGCTTGACAGGCTGGCTCCTGTCGATCCCGCCGCCGGCCGCCTGCCGGTAGCAGCTGATGATGGTATAGCAATCTACCGCACTGTCCAGGCTGCCGCAGGCCAGGCCCGCGCCGTTGGCGGAGGCGGAGGTCAGGCCCAGATAACCTGCCGTATAGCAGGAGGTCAGGGAAGCCGAGGCGGTAGCAGCATTTCTGCCGATGAGGCCGCCGGCATAATTGCCGTAGATATAGCTGTCCGCATAGGACTCTGTGATCCCGGCGCTGCCCCGGTTGCTGCCGATCAGGCCGCCGGCTGTCTGACTGCCGATAACGGTGGAGGCAGAGCTTCTGTCGATGGTAAGGCTGCCTCTGCTCTGGCCGATCAGACCGCCGGCATAGCTGCCGCTGATCCAGACCAGACTCTCGGCATCCAGACTCTCAGCCGCGGACTGAGGGATATCCCCATTGTCCCTGCTGAGGTAGATCTGGCAATCCTGCACGGTCAGCGCACTGCCGGTGGCCACCTGACCTGCCAGGGCGCCGGCGCTGCCGGAGGCTGATATGGCTTTGGTACCGGTCATGATCACGCTGTCTATGGTCAGCTCCTGACCGGAAACCGTGCCGAAAAGACCTGCATTCCCGCTGCCGGAGGCCACACAGGTCAGCTGATCGATGGTATAGACGGCATCGTCCGTCTCATCGGTATCGGCTCTGTCGCTCTCATCCGCAGCCGGATTGCCGGTAAACTGTGTCAGATGACTATTGGTAATGGCTTTAAAATTGGGCACGGACAGGGTCCTGGTGCCGGTCAGCCTGCTGATGGTGGTCAGACCGTTAAAATAAGCATCCCCGTAGGCCTCATACCAGTCACTGTCCTCGGCGAAGGAGATACTGCCGCCCTGGCGGGCCCCGGTGATCTGCTCTGTGACAGCAGAGCTCTCGTCCAGGTTCTGAAGATGACGGCCGCATAAAAGCAGGGCCGTATCCTCCGTACTGTCAGCCGCGAAAAGACTGTTGCCCACATCGGAAGCCTTGGCATCCTGGACGGTATAATCCTTGTCCTGTTTGCAGGAAGCCGTCACTGTCAGTGTCAGGGCCGTGCCTGCCGCCAGCTCCCTGTCGTCATAAAGGCCGCTGTCATTATGGCCGCTCGCCGTACCGTAAAGACTGGCAAAACGGGTCGAAGCCTGAGACAGATCGTCCAGGGTAATGTTAAAGGTATAGTATTTGCTGACATGCTCCATGCTGATATGACCGGTATCATAGGCATAGCCGTCCATGTCGGTAAATTCACCTGTTTTTTCATTGTAATAGAAGGCGTATTTATTGCCCTGTGTATCGGAAAGCTCAAAGGTCAGCAGCATTTTGGCCGCGATACTGGCGGGCTTGACGACCTCGACAGTGGCTGTCATGATCTCGGAAGCGCTGTCCATGCTGACGGAGACCGACAGATTGCGGGTACTGCTGCCCGAGCCGACGGAAGCGCTGCCGTAGTAGCCCACATAGGCGCCGGCATCCAGACGGTTCTCCTTGTAGCGGTAGAGACCGTAATAGGGGTCAGAGGTGGAATACTCCTCGGCCACATCCACCACGTCCTCGCTGTAGTAGACAGCATAGACCGTGGCGGCCGTCAGGATATTGCCGCTGCTCTCGCTCTCTTTGTAGGCGTAAGGAATATACTCGATGACCCAGTGGCCGTTATAAAGCTCACTGTCCATGCAGTCCTCAGGCACGATGACATCGGCCGCGGCACTGCCGGAGGTAAAGAAATAGACGCTGTCGCTGTTTAAACGGTCGCTGCCCTCCCGGTCATAGTCGCCGGGATAATCCCCCATACAGAAGGCATCGCTGTAAAGCTCCGGATCATAGCTGCCGGCATTGCCGGAGGCATACATTTCTGTCAGACGGTTCTGCACCGCCATGTAGATGGTCTCGGCCTTGGTATCCAGAGATCTCTGGCGCAGATTCTTACGGATCAGCGATACCGCCGGGATCGCGATCGCCATCAGCACGCCAATGATGACCACCACGATCAGCATCTCGCTGAGGGTGAAGCCATCCCGCTTATGAAATTGCTTTTTCAATGTTTTTAACATATCGATCACATCCCTGTCAGTTACTCTGTATCCTATGTATTATCAAATGCTCCGCCGGATTTACCGCCGGTGCTCCGTCCGCGTACCGCCGGATAGGCCTCCCGATACTCTGTCATCTATCCTGAAGATATACCGCCGGGTCTTCTGCCGGACAAGCCTCCGGCAGCCCCTGCCCTGCGGAACTAATTGCTGCTCTGGCCCGCGCTGTCCTCAGGAAGTGCGCCGTCCTCCGTACCGCCCACCATCGTCTCATAAAAGACCACGGTAAAATTCAGGGTAATGACGGAGCCCTCCAGATTGTCCTCACTGGTGGTGCATTTAAGATCCTGCACCCGGCAGCGGTCCTCACTGCTCTCCAGACTATTGATGACCCTGCGGGCCATGGTATAATCCGCGGTGACCAGCTTGATGGTAAATTTGCGGCGGATCTGATCGCTGTCGCGGGTCACCTCGCTGAGGTGGATCTCATACTGATCCGCATAGGTATCCATAATGTCATTGAGGAATTTCAGCTCTGCCTTGCTGTTGTTGTAGCTGGGCATGATGCTGACATTGTCCGAAGCCATGACCGAATCCAGATCGCTCTGCATAGACTGCAGCTGACTCAGCTGCAGATAGGCGATCTCCAGCTCATATTCCAGGCCCTCCTGCTCCGACTGGGCGGAGCTGATGGCATTGCGCATAGGCAGCTCCAGGAACTGAAAATAGCACAGTCCCAGCAGAAAGACCGTCAGTACCAGTAAAAGTATTTTTTCCTTGATTGAGAAATCTCTGCTTAATATCTTCATGGCTATTCTCCTAAATCCATTGCACCCAGCAGATAGACTGTCACTTCACCGCTGACGGAAGTATAGCCCTCCGTATCATTCTTAGCCTTGCTGTTGTTGGTATTGGCTGTTGTCACTGTACAGAAATCCACCATCTCCTCAGCCTCCAGCAGCTGGGCCGTCTGGTTGATCTCCTGCAGGGTATTACCGGTCACCCGCAGCACCAGGACATTTTCAGTAACAGTATAGCTCTGGACGATCAGCCTGGAAGTCACCACATCATCGATCAGCTGCAGGACATCATTCCGTCCCGCCAGATTCAGCTCATCATAGGTAAAGTCCGAATAGGTGTAATGGGCGTATTCCTCCAGGATATCGCCGTAGGAAGCGATCTCGGCATTGACCTGATCCAGCTCCTGCTGCATGGACTCCACCTTATTCTGGGCTCTGGTCATCACCAGCAGCCGGTCCACCACCACAAACTTGCTGAACAGACAGGCCAGGACCAGGATCAGGACGATGGCAGGGACGGCGATGACCGGATTGATCTTTTTCTCTCCGATGCCGACCAGATTGATCGAGCGCTTGGAAGGCAGCCTGCCGACCCGGAACTCACGAAGGTTCTGGGCAGCGGCTTTGCCTTTTGTCTTTTTCGGTAATGAAAGTTTCACCTTTTTGCCCTCCCTTAATCCATAGTAATGCCGATGGCCTGCACGAAGGAATAGCTTTCCTCGCCTGCGGCGCCCTGGGGCAGCAGCTCTGCCGCCTCATGGATGGTCATACTGATATTCTGCCCGATGGCCGTGCGCAGCTGCCGGACAGCAGCGCCGCCGCCGCAGAGGTAGATATCCGACAGCACACTGTCGGGATTATTAAATGCATAGAAATTGAAGGCTCTCATCAGATCGATGCCGATCCGCTCCATAGCCATCTGCACCGCCGGCAGATCCATGCAGCCCTCATAATTGGCCAGGGCATAGGTGTGGGCCAGATGGACATCCACATTCAGCTGGTCGGCGATGACCTCATCGATCCTGGCCATGCCGCCCTCCAGCTCTCTGGTGACCATATGGCAGTCGCCCTTGAAAATATACATACGAATGGCTTCATAGCCCAGATCCAGGATACAGCATTCGCCGCCCTGCATGAGCTGGGGATGTCTGCGGATCAGCGCCGTGTAAGCACTGATGCCCGGAGCCGCCTTGGTCAGCCGCAGGCCGCCCTTGCGGACCATCTCCGTGAGTTCCCCGATGAGCTCGGACCGGACCGCCACCGCCATCAGCTCCATGATCCTGCTGCCCGGCGCATCCGGGGCATCGGTCTTGCCGGCCGCCTTCAGCTCCTCCGGTGTGGAGATCATGGCATAATCAAAGATGTAATCCTTCAGCTCCTCAGTAATATAATCTCTGAATTCATAGGGAAGATTATACCGCAGCTGCTCTTCATTCATCTGAGGCATGGTCACATTGCGGATGAAGACCGTCTCGCCGGACAGGACGATGGCTGCGTTTTTGCATTTGATGCCCTGCTCCTTCACCGTATTGCGCAGCATCTCTCCCATGGTCTCGATGGAGACCACCCGGCCTTCCTTTAAAAGCTTCTCCGGCATGGGGACGCTGACCGTCTTTTTTACCTGGCCGCCGCTTACCCAGGCCAGCTTCATACGGTCGTAGCCGATATCAATTCCCAAAAGATCCTTTGCCATGGCAGAATCCTCCTTATCAGTATCTATCTTTCTATATCTATTATCTATCCAAAGCAGACCACCATCTGCGATGCTCCGGTAATCTCTGCATGGTTCATACGCTATATTTTCAATGATCAGCGGCTATTGGCCGCGATCCTGCGCTGTATCTCCAATGAGCAGCGGATAGCTGCAGTGGTCACGCTGTATCTGCATTGATCAGCGGATATCTGCAGCGGTCTGTACTCCAATGATCAACGGCTATTGCCGCAGCGGTGTAAAATTCTAAAATAAGCCCATGTACCAGCTGACGAGTCCCCCGCCGAACATCAGCATCAGCCAGATGGCCGCCGCGATGGAGGGGCCGAAGGGGAAGGCCGCGCTCCTGCCGCCCTTGCGGAGAAAGGCCGCGGACACAAGGCCGATCAGGCAGGCCAGCAGCATGGCGAAAAGGGAACCGATGAGGCCCAGATAAAGGCCCGCCACAGCGAAGAGCTTGACATCGCCGCCGCCCAGGCTCTCCCGGCCCAGGACCTTATCCATGATCAGAGAAATGACCAGGATGCCGCCGCCGTAGATCACAGCGGATAAAAGGCCGCTGCCCAGAGTCATCAGGATACCGCTCTCACCGGGACAGACCACCGCATAGATCAGCCAGGCTGCCGCGGAGATGACGAGGCACCCGTCCGGAATGATCTGACACTCCAGATCCACCAGAGACAGGCAGAAAAGGCAGCAGATCAGGACCATGTCTCTGGCAAATAGCAGCGACAGATCGCAGCGCAGCAGGCAGATCACAGACAGACCCGCAAAGAAAAGCTCTGTCATCGGGTAGCGGATGGAGATAGGATCACCGCAGTAGCGGCACTTGCCGCCGGAGATCAGATAACTGACCACCGGGATCAGGTCCAGAGGCCCCAGCACATGACCGCAGGTAGTGCAGTGGCTGCGACCCTTCAGGAAGGACTCATGATGGGCAATGCGCCAGGCTGCGCAGTTCAGGAAAGACCCCAGTACCGCACCGGCCAGGACTGTCACGAAAAGACAGTACAGTAAAAGTCCGGTATCCTCAAAGATCAGCATCCCACTCTATCTCCTCTCGTTAAAAGCTCGTTTTACCGTCCTGCCGCAGCTCTATCCAGCAGCTCACGCTGTATCCTCTGTACAAAAGCCTGACCGCATCCGCCATAGGATAACCACAGGCAGATAAGCCGCTTACATAACGGCGTACATATCAAACATAGCCATATAGACGGCGACGACGATAAAGCCCGCGATGGCTGCCATGACCAGCAGCAGCGTCGGCTCCAGCTTGTTCATGGCATCGGTAATAGCCATGTCCAGCTCCGCATCGTAATAAGCCGCAATGGTATGGAGGGTCTCCTCCATCTCACCGGTCTCCTCACCGACAGCTACCATATCATTGAGGATATCCGGCATGATGGCGGCCTCCTTCATGGAATCGCCCAGAGACTGGCCTTCCTCGATTTTGCCGGTCAGCTTGCCGATCTCCTGACTGATATAGTAGTTGTCCAGGACCTTGGCCGTGATGGCGATGGCTCTGGTCATGGGCAGACCGGCGCCCAGCATGGTGGTCATGGTATTGGCAAACTGGCTGGCGGCATTAAGCTCACTGATATTGCCCAGGACCGGAAGCTTCAGGCTCCTTTTGGCGATATTCAGACGGCCGTTTTCCGTATTGCTGTAAAACTTGTAGACCAGGATCACGACAGCCAGGACCACAGCCATGGTCAGCAGGTTATCCCGGAAGAAATTGGAGATACCTACCAGGATCTGCGTCATCAGAGGCAGCTCACTGCCGTAGCTGGCGAAAATATCCATAAAGGTCGGGACGACCTTGACCATCAGGACCACCACGACGGCCACGGCGATGGCCAGGACGAAAAGCGGATAGGCCATGGCATTGCGGACCTTGCCGTGCATCTTGGTCTGTTTGTCGTAGTGCTGGTACATGGTCTCAAAGGCCCTGTCCACATTACCGGACTCCTCGCCGGCATGGATGGTCTCTATAAAGGTCATAGGGAAGAGCTTGCCGCCCCGCTCCTGCAGGGAGGCCGACAGGGACCGGCCGGACTCTACGTCCTCCGCCACCTCTGTCAGGATGCCCTTCAGCTTTTTATCCGTCGTCTTGTCCGCGATCAGGTGGACCGTACGGGCCACCGGGATACCGGATCTCAAAATGATGGAGAACTGGCTGCACATGACGGTAAAGGCCTTGCTGTTGAGCTTGTTGCCGCCGATCTCCATATTCAAAAGGCCCTTGGCCTCGCTGACCTCGGTCAGCTTGAGCACCACATCACAGGACTGCTTGATGCGGTCCACCGCATCCATCTCGTTAAAGGCCTCGATAACGCCATTGACCTTGACGCCGTCTCTGGAAATCGCCGAATATTTATAGGTAACCAGGGTGACTCACCTCTTTCTCACTGTCTCCGTGACGGATCAGATGGCATTCTTCTTAACATAATTCATATCGTGGGCATAATGGATGGCCGTCTCTCTGGTAATCTGACCGGAACGGACCAGGCGGATCAGGGCCTGATCCATAGACTGGGCGCCCACCGCGGCACCGGTGGCCACCGCATTGGCGATCTGCGGGGTATTGCCGGAGCGGATCAGATTGCGGACCGCATCCGTCACCACCATCATCTCACAGGCCAGGATACGGCCGCCGCCCCTTTTGGGGACCAGCTGCTGGGTCAGTACCGCCTGCAGGACCATGGACAGCTGCAGACGGATCTGGGTCTGCATGCCCTCCGGGAAGACCTGGACGATACGGTCCACGGAATCCGCGGCGCTGCCGGTATGGAGGGTACCGAAGACCAGATGGCCGGTCTCGGCCGCCGTGATGGCGGTCTCGATGGTCTCCTGGTCACGCATCTCACCGATCAGGATGACATCGGGATCCTCACGCAGGCTGGCTCTCAGGCCCGCCGCAAAGCTCATGGTATCCTTGCCTACCTCCCGCTGGTTGATGGCGCATTTATCAGGCTTATAGACATACTCCACCGGATCCTCCAGGGTCACGATGTGGTTTCTGCGGGTATGATTGATATGATCCAGCAGGGCCGCCAGAGTCGTGGACTTACCGGAGCCGGTCTCGCCGGTCACCAGCACGATACCCTTGTGCATATCCGGCAGATCCAGGGCCGCCGGAGGCAGTCCCAGGGTTTCCAGCACCGGGATCTCATCTCTCAGCAGTCTCAGTGCGATGGAGGGCACCCCCTGCTGCTTGAAAATATGGACTCGGCAGCGGTTGTCCGCGTAGTTGCCGGCCATGTCCAGCTCGCCTACCCGGTCAAAGGTCTCGTACCCGCTGCCGGCCAGCCATTTGGCCAGGCTGACACAGTCATCCTGGGTCAGGACCTCATCGGTCATATCCTCCAGCTGACCGTCGATACGGTATTTGGGCGGCAATCCGCAGATAACATGGACATCGGAGGCGCCGGCCGCCTTGGCCATAGCCACCATTTCATTGATCGTATACATATCTATCATCCTTTATATTCAGCCGGATCGGCGGATCCTCTCCGGCAATCACTGCAGGCTGCATAGGGACCTGCGGATTCTCTCCGTTAATCATTACGGCCTGAGTATCTGAGTATGCATCGGCCGATCTCTCAGAGCATCACTGCAGGCTGAGACTTAATCCTCCTCGGCGATAACACGGAGGATCTCATCGCTGGTAGTGATGCCCTCCTTAAGCAGGCGCATCGCATTTTCTCTCAGAGAAACGAAACCGCTGCCCGGGGCCTTCAGGACCTCCTCGATAGCCTCTCTGGTCTCTCCGGCAGAAATCATGCCCCGCACCTTCCGGTCGATGGGCAGCATCTCAAAGACAGCGATCCTGCCCCGGTAGCCGGTATTAAAGCAGGCCGGGCAGCCCTTGCCCTTGTAGAAAGGCGCCGTCTCATCCAGCGGCAGTCCCAGATCATCCAGCTCATCCGCTCCCGGCTGGTAAGCGGTGCGGCACTCGGGACAGATCCGGCGCACCAGACGCTGGGAGATAATACCCTTTAAGGCGGAGGAGATCAGATAAGGCTCGACACCGATATCCTTTAATCGCTCGATGGTACCCACGGCATCATTGGTATGGATGGTGGACAGGACCACGTGACCGGTAATGGCGGCTCTCATAGCGATATCCGCGGTCTCGCCGTCACGGATCTCGCCGACGGCAATGATATCCGGGTCCTGACGCAGGATTGCTCTCAGACCGCTGGCAAAGGTCATGCCGGTCTTTTCATTGATCTGGACCTGATTGACCTTGTCGATATTGTACTCTACCGGGTCCTCCAGGGTGACCAGATTGACCTCGCGGGTATTGAGATCGTCGATCATGGTATACATGGTGGTGGATTTACCGGAACCGGTGGGACCTACGATCAGCAGCACGCCGCTGTGGCAGTGGATCATCTTTTCATACTTTTCCAGGTCCGTGCCGGTCAGGCCGATGGCCTCCTTGCTGATCTTGCCGCCGGACTTATCCAGCAGTCGGGCGACGATCTTCTCACCGTAGACGGTAGGCAGGGTGGAGACACGCAGGTCGATATCCTTATTTTTAATACGGACATTGAAACGGCCGTCCTGAGGGATTCTCCTCTCGGCAATGTCCAGACCGCTCATGATCTTGATACGGGAGATGACCGCGCCCTGCAGATCTCTGGGGACGGTCAGGATATCACGCATCATGCCGTCGATACGCATACGGACCTGCATCAGGGTCTCATGGGGCTCCAGATGGATATCACTGGCCCGCTCCATGATGGCACGCTCGATGATGGAATTGACCAGACGGATGGTCGGTGCGGAATCCACCGCATCCTCGCCCAGCTGGTTGGAGACAAAGGCGGTATCGGAGACGACCGCAGCCGCAGCGGCTGCATTCTCACGCTTCATCTCCTCGATAGCCTTGGCCGCGCCCTCATTGCCGTAAAGGACCTGGATGGCGTGCTCCACAGCGGAGGCCGTAGCCACCATCGGTATGACCTTTTTGCGGACGGCCTTGCGGACCTCCTCCACAGCGTAGAAGTTCATAGGATCGCTCATAGCCAGGTAAAGCTCATCCCTGGCCACCTTGACCGGGACGACCTGGTACTGCCTGGCGATATTTTTGGGGACGGCCTGGGCCATCTCGATAGGGATATTGACCTTGGTCAGATCGATGAATTCGATACCCAGCTGCATCTGCAGAGCCTCGATCAGCTGACGCTCTGTGATAATGCCATTATCAATCAGCACCGTACCCAGACGGTCCTTGCTCTGCTTCTGCAGACGCAGGCCCTCGTCCAGCTGTGCCTCCGTAATCGTACCGGCTGCGATCAGCAGCTCACCCAGTCGTTTGTATGCCATATCAAAGTCTCCTTATTGAAAATCTCACAGCAGATGGTATCCGTCTTCTCATCGGGAATCTCCTATGCCATAAGATTTGTCTCCCTACCGGAAATTTCATATCAAATAAGCCTTGCCTCTTTACCCGAAATCTCATGTCCAATGAGCTTTCATGCACCGGGCAGTCCGTCCCTCAGGAAAATTTTATAAAATTATCCGTTCCGTTTTGGGCCTGATCGGTTCCGGGGCATAGCTATCCACAATTACTGATATTGTACAACATTTCCCTGCGAAATGCAATATACGCAAAGTCAAAAAATTCGCTTCGCGAACTTTCGTCAGGAAGGGGACGACTTTGGCTTCTATCTCGATTCTGCGATTCATCGCGCACAAAAACAGGGATGCAGGCCGGCCAAGCCGTCCCGCATCCCTGTTTTGGGGATACTTTTCCGCTTCTTTTTCAGGAGAAAAGCCGATGGCTTCCCCAAAGCTGTTTTTCAGATCTGCTTTTTCTGATTCATCCGGTCCACGACCTCCTGCTGCTCACGGATCAGCTCCGCGAGGGTCTTAAAGGGATCGTCCAGGGCCCGACGCTGCAGCTTGTCGATGGTCTTTTTGTAGATCTTGCCATTGGTGACCAGCTTTAAAAGCCGCATGATCCAGACGCCGATCATGGCGCAGTTGGCGATGGCCAGGCCCATGATCACCTTGTTCAGCATATCCCGGTCAAAGCCGGTGAAATTCATGATCATGACGACCACAAATTCCAGGATCAGGATTCCTCCCACGATGAGGAGCAGGTTATTCATCGCCTTCTGATCGTGGTGCTTTCTGTCCAGAATGATCTCATAGATCTGCTGGTAGGCTTCCTCTTCCGTCTCAGATACCCGTGTATAGCATTCGCTTAATTCTATCATTTCCGTCAATCCTCCATAACCGCTGTCTCCGCAGCCGGCCTCACCGCATGCGCCGGACCGGCTGCACTCAATGCTTAATTGCCTGTCCGGCAGATATCCGGATGCACATCCGCCCATCCGGCCGGGCCGGTCTCCGGCATGGCCTGCTGCTGTCAGTATAACACATCAGACAGGCCTCTGCTACGAAAGATTTATGATACCGGGCATCCATAGCTGCCTTTATGACTGCGTTTTTAGAGATCTTTTATACTTCAGCATCTGCAGCACATGGCTGATGGCAAAAATGGGATGAGAGGTCAGCATCCGGGGGCCGGAGTATTTCATGACGGCTTTGATCTTTTCCCTGTAATCCGGTTTGTAGCAATGGATCTTACAGAAGGAGCAGAACTGCTTATTGACCTTAAAGGGGCACAGGGACAGCCTTTTGACAGCATAGGCTGTCAGGTCCTGACACTCCGGGCAGACCGCACGGCCCTTTGTGCCGTGATGGCCATGGCAATAAATGCGGATCATGGTGGGGATCAGCCGGGTCTCCTGCTGCCAGTGGCGCAATTCCTTCGGACAGGGACCATCCGCAGATATTATCTTTTCTCCGGCTGCAGGCCTCCCGGCTTTAACACCGGCTTTTTCTTCTCCTTTACCGGCCGCGGCACTGCCGGCTCCGCAGACCTTCTTCACATCCGGCTGATGGACCGCGCTATTGCTGACCGTATCATCCGCCTTCACATCCGCTTTACCAGCTGTACGGCCGACGGCATCGCTGCCGGCCGCAGCCCCGGACCCCGCAGCTTTTCCTCTGCTGCCGTTGGTCCCGCCCCAAATCCCGGGATTTTCTCCGGCATGCCCGGCTCTATCCTCACGGACCACATGCCCGTCTTCAAAGCGATAAATCTCATCGCAGATGCTGACGGTGGACTCTCTGTGGGAGACCAGGACGATGGTATGGTCGCCGGCCGCATCCCTGAGGCTCTTTAAGATCATACCCTCATTGATGGCATCCACATTGGAGGTGACCTCATCCAGCAGGATCAGATGGGCGCCGGACAGGAAGGCTCTGGCCAGACCGATCCTCTGCTTCTCACCGGCGCTTAAGGCATCGCCCAGAAGACCCGCCTCGGTGTCATAGCCCTGAGGCAGGGAGGTGATAAAATCATCAATGGCCGCCATACGGCAGGCCTGCCGTACCTCTTCCATATCCGCCTCCGGCTTTGCCAGCAGGAGGTTGGCCAGGATCGTATCATCAAAGAGATAGGTATCCTGGGAGACCATGACCACATTTTCTCTCAGGGAAGCGGCATGGATCTCACGCAGATCCCTGCCATTGCAGAGGATCTCCCCCCGATCCGGGTCATAAAAGCGCAGCATCAGCTTTAAAAGAGTCGACTTGCCGCAGCCGGAAGGGCCCACCAGGCCTGTGATGCTGCCCTTTCGGATGATCAGGGAAACATCCTGAAGGACCGGCCGGTCCTCATAGGCAAAGGAGACATGGCGGACCTCCATGGACTCAAAATCCGCCAGGCGCGCGCCCTCATGGTTTTCCTCCACCACCGGATCCTCCTCCATAAAATCCAGGATCCGGTCGCCGCTGGCAAAGGTCTGGGTCAGATTGGAGGGCAGGGCCGCCAGAGACAGCACCGGTCCGAAGGAGGAGAAAAGCATGACCAGGGCGATGATCATATAGGAAAGCGTCAGCTGCCCGGAGATCACCAGCCCCGCACCCACATAGCAGGACAAAAGAATAGTCAGGGAAACGGCCAGATTGGAAACAGCGCCCACGGCCGCGGTCTTCTTTTTCATGGCCACGGTCCGGGCATTCATCTCCTCAGACTGCCGGCCCAGCTCCGCGCCCTTCTCATCCGCCCGGCCGTTCTGCACGATCTCCCGGATACCCTTTACGCAGTCCAGGAAATAGGCACTGGTCCCGGAAAAGCGGGCTCTGTAGACCTCGCCCTCCCTGCGCAGCAGAGCACTGGCCGCAAAGGGGATGACCACGCCGATGATCAGATAAGCCGCCAGGGCGATCAGGCCCAGCAGGGGACTGCCGATCACAGATACCAGGATGGCCACGGTACCGTCCACCAGGATAGCGATCATGATGGGCGAGATGGTATGGGCATAGAAAACCTCCAGGGTCTCCACATCCGCAGTCAGCATAGCGATCAGGGCACCCTTCTGCCGGCCCTCCAGCCGGGCCGGAGCCAGCAGGCGGAGCTTGCCGAAGATCCGGTCACGCAGAGCCGCCAGGAGCTTAAAGGCAATATAGTGATTGCTGTACTGCTCGGCAAATCTCAGCAGACCTCTCAAAAGGCCCGCCCCGATGGTCAGGGCAATGAAGGCGCCCAGGGGCAGAGACAGACTCTCCGGTGAAAGGAGCTTGGCCACACAGCAGGCGCCAAAGGTCATGACAGAGATGGCGCAGGCATTGCCGGCATAGCCGCCCAGCACGGCCAGGATAATGATGTATTTTAAGCGGCCCAGGAGACGGATCAGCTCCAGCATGATCACAAGGCCCGATCTACGTTTTTTATTCTTTTCCATGATCCTACCTCCTGTAGCCTTCCTCCAGCTGCTGCTGGTGCTCAAAAAGCTTTGCATAGAGACCGCCGGCCGCCATCAGGCTCTGATGATCCCCCTGCTCGGCCGCCCTTCCGCCGTCCAGAACATAGATCCTGCCGGCATGGACAAAGTTTTTCAGTCTGTGGGATACCATGATGACGGTCTTTTCCCTGGCCAGCTCCAGAATATTGGCCAGGATAATGGCCTCGGAATCCGCGTCGATATTGGAGGTCACCTCATCAAAAAGCCAGATCTCCTTGTCCGCCGCCAGAGAGGCTGCCAGAGCCAGTCTCTGCCTCTGTCCGCCGGACAGATTGGCCGCTTCCTCGGAAAGGACCAGATCCAGACCGCCGCTCTCCCGCAGGACGTCCGCCAGATTGACTGCCGCCAGCCGCTGCCAGATCTCCTCATCGGTGATCTCCGGCTTTGCCAGACGGAAATTGGCCCGGACCGTATCATTAAAAAGGTAGGTATTGTAGGAAACCATGCCCACGCAGCGATAATAGGCCTCTCTTGAAAGGCTTTCGATGGGCCGGCCGCCGATCAGCACCTGGCCCAAGTCCGCCCTGCGCAGGCCGCCCAGGATGGACAGGATGGTGGACTTGCCGGAGCCGGACAGACCGACGATGGCCGTCATGCTGCCGGGCGCCGCCTCCAAAGACATACCCTTAAGAATCTGCCGGTCCGGCACGTAGCCGAAAGAGACATCCTCCATCTTCACCTCAGCGCTCTCAGGCGCCCCCTCTCCCCAGGTAAGCTCCGGGGTATCTAAAAGGGTCAGGATCTTCTTGCCGGCCGTGGCGCCGTTCATTGAGACATGGAAGGCCGAGCCCAGGGTTCTGAGAGGCAGGAAAAAGTCCACCGCGATCAGGACCACAAAAAGTAAGAGGGCCGGCTGACTCATGCCCAGGATGGGGCTGATATGCATATGCCTGGCTGTGGCGATGGCAATGCCCAGGCCGGCGCCGGCATAGGCCACCAGATCCATGATAGTGGTAGAAGCCAGCTGCATGGTCAGGACCTTCATGGTGATCCTGCGGAAGGCCTCCGCCTCGCCGTTCATACGGTCATGATAGAGGGCATCGGCCCGGAAGATCTTCAGCTCCTTCATGCCGGAAATATTGTCCAGGAAAGCATCACCCATTTTGGTGTACTGGCCCCAGTACCGGGCGAAAATCTTTTTGGCATAGCGGCTGACCGCGATGATGCTCATGGGGATCAGAGGGACACAGATCAACAGGACCACCGCCGAAGCCGGACTGAAGGTCATCATCAGGATAAATAAGATCAGAGGGGATAAAACGGAATAAAAGAGCTGGGGCAGATAGCTGGAATAATAGAGGTCCAGCTGCTCCACGCCCTCCACGGCCACCTGGGTCAGAGCCGCCAAAGACAGGTCGTCGGTCTCCCGCACACCAAGCCTTGCCACCTTGTCATAGATGCGGCGGCGCAGCATCTCCTTGGCATTGCTGCCCAGCTTTGAACTGAAATGCCCACCCAGGAGCGAAAGGCCAAAGCGCAGCAGGACCCCGATCAGAGCCGGCACAAAAGCAGACATCTGCAGCTCGCCGCCGATCAGGCCATTCACGATCCTGCAGATGGAAAAGGTAATGATAATATTGGCCACGGTCTGGCAGAGATTCACAAAGACCAGCGCAAAAACATAGCGCTTATCCCTGCCGAGCAGCGCAAAAAGCTTCTTATCAAACATAAATGCCTCCTGTTGACATCAAAATAGGATTAGTCATGTCTAACACGGCACTTATTATACATATTTTATCAGTTAGTGTCAACTACTCATTATGATATACGAGCGCTCATAGCTATAAAAAGCGCTCGCAAGGGAACCCGCAGGGCTCACTTGTGAACGCTTTTTAGCTGTGTTTTTACGGCAGAGGGATCCGGTAGTAATCGATCTTTTCCTCGTCCAGGTCGATGCCGAAGCCCGGTGCGTCTGGCATAGCGATGCAGCCATCAGCTTCCGGGAAAAGCGGCCGGGCCAAAATGCCCTGGAAGGTGTCCGGCACCAGGACCGGCGGATCGTAGGGGTATTCAAGATAGGTAAAGTTGGGGATGGCCGCAGCCAGATGGGCTGTCTGCAGGACACCCAGGCCCGGAATCCAGGCATGCGGATTGACGATGCGGCCGCAGCTGTCGGCCATGACCGCGATCTTGCGGATGTCGCTGATGGAGGCAGCCATGGTGCAGTTGGGCTGGTAAATATCCAGACAGCCCTTGTCCAGCATGGTCTTGAATTCGTGAAGGCCGCGGTTGATCTCAGCGCCGGCGATGGGGATATCCACTTCACTGCAGAGTCTGGCCAGATTGTCAAAATCATAGCGGTGCAGAGGCTCCTCCAGCCAGGTACAATGAAGCTGCTCCAGCTCTTTGGCTGTAGCTTTGGCACGCTCATAGCTCCAGAGGACCGGGAAATCGCCGTTTTTGCGCTCTCTGGCTGTGCCCTGGTTGGCATCGACCATGATTTCCAGCCGGTCCCCGACGGCATCCCGGACAGATTCGACGATGGCCAGATCATCCGCCATCCTGTCATGGGAAAAACGGACCTTGACGGCCTTAAAGCCATCCTCTGCCAGGCGGAGAGCATCCTCTTTGCGCTGGGCATTGTCCCGGATCTCACCCCAGGCGGCATAGACGGGGATCCGGTCTCTGGCCGCACCCATAAGCTTATAGACAGGCTGGCCGCACTTTTTGCCCATGATATCCCAACAGCAATTTTCAATGATCCAGGGCCTGGTACCGATCCTGGCCACATGATTGAGCCTGAGCATCAGCTTTTCAATATCAAAGGGATCCATGCCCACCACCATAGTCCGGGCATAGTTTAAGGTCTCCATGATGATCTTCATGATGCCGAAGGGCGCTTCCATAGTGCCCCAGCCGCAGATGCCCTCATCCGTATGGACCGTCACGATAAAGATCGTCTGTCCATCCTCCGAAAGTCCCGGAAACCAGGTCGGAAAAAAGGGCCTTATATAAGGAATCTTGACGGCCTCATAAGTAATGTCTGTAATTTTCATGTCAATACTCTCCTATATTCATTCGTGTTTCTTTAAAAAGATCGGGCTGCCCTGCTCATCTTCATTCTTTGAATTATACCTAAATTCAAGAGATGCTTCAAGGCGAAAAAAGGGGCCTCTCTTCGTCTGAAGAGAGGCCCCGGAGGACTCAACTTATGAAAAACTTACCACTGCAGCTCCGCGGCTGCCGCTCTGCTGATGATCAGCTGTAATTACTTATCGGATAGATCGTAAATCCGGATGGATTACTCCTGAACGCCCCAGGAAATAGCCTCTTCATCGTACTCATCGCACTGGAAGGTAACACCCCAGCCTTCTGCAGGATCGAGGTAAAGAGTGATTGTGGAGTCATCATCGTTTAACTTGACAGTCTCGCCGTCCTGAAGATCGAATGTGGATCCCTGACCCTCGATAGTTGTGCCTGTTGCAAGGTCATCGCTCCAGGAAGCTGCTTCGTAGTCTGTGGTGTTTGTAGCATTGGTGAGGTAGTCAGCCTGAAGGTTTGCATATAAGGATCTTGCGTTAGCCTCGTCTGTGGCTCTTCTGGACTTGTGCAGCTGTGCGGAGAATACCGGAATTGCAACTGCAACCAGGACTGCGATGATCGCTACGACGATCAGTAACTCTGCGAGTGTGAAACCTTTTTCGTTCTTGTTAAATAATCTTTTCATGGAAATTCTCCCTTCCTGTGGAAATATTTTTGTGGTGCCGTAAGCTTCCGGCATCGGTTGTCTTGCCGTTAATGCTCTGAACTGCTTCAGCACCATCAACTTGATGTTATTATAACACCATTTCAGAATAATGCAAGGGTTTTTTGGAAATTTCGCAAAAAGAATTTTCGCATTGTTTTCGCAAAGGCTTTCGTCTTTTCGCGGCTTCGCAGGCGAAGTGTTTCCTGCGAAACATTTCGCCTGCTCTCACGCTATTTCACCAGGATGCCGTACCTGTTGCAGAGCTTTATGAACTCCTGACTGCCCACGAAGCCCTTAAAGACAGCTTCCCGGCTGGTGCCTGCGGCCAGCTTGGCCACCCAGCTCTTAAGGCCCGCCGCGTCGGCGCTCCGGCCGAAAAAGGCCTGATAAAGATGCTTTACGTATTCTTCGTTGGAATAGTTTTTATTCTTAAATTCATTACTGAAGACAAAGCCTTTAGCCACGGTATAGCCGCTGGCGGTATGATCCCACAGCTTGGAGGTCCAGTTAGCGAGTCCGCTGCTATCCGGATCACGGTCAAGGCAGGTCTTATAAAGGCGTGTCACGAAAGCGGTGACACCGTCGATCTCACCGCAGACACTGCAGGCGCCGGTAGGCTGGGTACCGTACTCGGGCAGCTCCACAGCCTGACCCTGGGTGATGCCGTAGGAAGCGCAGATCTTTTTGAACTCATTGCTCATGGCAAAGCCGTTGAAGACCGCCTCCCGGGTCTTGCCGCTCTCCAGCTGGGAGACCCAGCCGGCCTTGCCCTTGGCATCGGAGGCTCTGCCCATGAAGGCCCGGTAAAGAAGCTCGACGAAATCTGCGTTGCAGAGATTCTTCGCTTTGAATTCCTGGCTGAAGACGAAGCCATAGGCGGCCTCTACGCCGGTCTTGCTGCCGGTGTTGAGCTGCTGCACCCACTTGGTCTTGCCGCCCAGGTCCGGATTCCGGCTCAGACAGATCTGATAGAGCCGGGTCACGAAGCCGCTGACATCCTGAGATACAGGATAAGTATTGGCCACCGTATTGGTGGTGCCACAGCCATTGTCACAGACGGCGGTCTTGGTGCCGGAAGAAGTCGTGGAAGCATCCCCGTTCAGGGTATAGCTGGTAAAGCTGTGCCCCAGGGCACTGCCTGTATCCGTCACTGTCTCAGTATCCAGGCATATGCTGCAGGTCCGGGTCTTGGTCCCATCCTGAGTGCAGGTAGCATTGTCGTCAGAGACATATTCGCCCCAGCTGTGGGCATCCGGATCCATGGACCCCTCATCCGTCACGGTATTCGTCTCGCCGCAGCCATGGACACAGGCTGCCGTCTTCGTACCGTCTGCCCTGCAGGTAGCATCATTATTGGACACATACTCGCCCCAGCTATGGCCCAGCGCACTGCCTGTATCCGTCACTGTCTCAGTATCCAGGCATATGCTGCAGGTCCGGG
>R11__coassemble_524_pt1 | contig 24951 bp, 11 predicted proteins | sample R11__metabat2_low_PE_030 | metagenome-assembled genome bin R11 | reverse complement strand
GGGCTCCTATCTGGGGGGTTCGTCTCTTTTGGGTTTTCTCTGTGGGGCCGTGCCCCTCTCTCAAGTTTTTTTTGTTTTGCGGGGCCCTGGACCCCATTGTCAACCTGCGGCATATAGGCTATTTGGCACTGATGCCGTATTTCTTGCAGATGTTGATAAACTCCTGGCTGCCGGCGAAGCCGTTCATGACCTCCAGGCGGCTGGTGCCGCTCTGCAGCTTTTTGACCCAGCTGTTGAGGCCGGCGCTGTCGGCGCTTCTGTTTAAGAAGACCTGGTAGAGGCGCTTGACATATTCCGCATTGCTGTAGTTTTTCTTCGTAAATTCAGAGCTGAAGAAGAAGCCCTTGGCCACGGAGGCGCCGGTGCCGGTATGGTTGCGGAGCTTTGCGCACCAGTTGGCCAGGCCCGTGCTGTCCGCGTTCCTGCCCAGGCAAATGCTGTAAAGGCGCTTCACGAACTGGGTCACGCCGTCCTCGGTGCCGCAGACGCTGCAGGCGCCGGTGGGCTGGGTGCCGTAGGTCGGGATGGCGATCTTGCTGCCCTGGGTAATGCCATAGCCGGCGCAGATCTTTTTAAACTCGGAGCTCATGGCAAAGCCGTTGAAGACCTCCTCACGGGTCTTGCCGGACTCCAGCTGCTTCACCCAGCTGGCCAGACCTGCCGAATCGGCATTTCTGCCCATAAAGGCCTGATAGAGATATTTGACATAGTCCTCATTACAGAGGTTTTTATTCTTAAATTCGGTACTGAAGATAAAGCCGGAAGCCGCTGAGACACCGGTCTTGGTCCCGCTTCTCAGCTGATTGCACCACTTCGTCAGACCGGAGGCATCCGGTTTTCTGTTCAGGCAGACATTGTAAAGCCGGGTCACGAAGCCCTCCACCGTATTATTGTAGGTCCAGTGGGCATAGAGGGTATGGTCACTCGTACTGCTGACAGTCGTGGAAGCCGTCACCTTAGTGCCGCCAAACTGAGCTGTATACCAGCCGGCAAAGGTACAATTGGCCTGAGCAGCCGTAGGGAGACTGCCCTGGCTGCCGTATTTGCTGCCGGTCACCAGCTGCACGGTCTTTTTGGTCACAGTGCCGCCGGCGCCGTTAAAGGTCACCGTCACCAGATAGCCGATAGACTCAAAAGCATTGCCGTAATTTTCAGCATACTCCTCGGCCTCAGATCCGGTATAGCCCCTGATCGTCGTCTGTGTCGGCAGACCGATATCCAGAGGAGCACCGGCGTAGGGTTCATCCACAGTCAGACCCAGCTGGCAATAGGGATTGGCAATAGTCAGGGAAGTCAGACTGCGGCAGTCCTCATAGGCATACTCGCCGATCCGGCTCACCTGCGGGCCCGCATCCGCTTTGGTCAGACTGGTACAGTCCTTAAAGGCATAATCCCCGATCTCTGTCACGGAATCCGGCATGGTCACTGTCTCCAGATTAAGGCAGGTCAGGAAGGCTGCACGGCCGATCCTCGTCACACCATCCTCGATCACGACAGAGGTGATCAGTCTGGAAAGTCCGGTAACGCTCATCCAGGAATCCTCCGGCCAGATGGCATAGCCGTCTGAATCAAGCGGTGTGTCAGGGATGGCCCCGTTACCGCTGATGGTCAGCTGACCGCTTTCTCCGTCAAAGCTCCAGTGAATATCCCCCCAGTCTCCCTCTAAGGTCTCTATCTGGGATAATTGATATGCCGTACATCCCTCAAAAGCTGTATCTGCGATCTCCATGTCCTCATTCGCATAGATGACTTCCTCCAGATTAAAATCATTATAGAAGGCATAATCCCCGATCTCTGTGACCGAACTGCAAATTGTCACCTTTTCAAGCCCGTAAGCAAAGCAGAAGGCTACATCCGTAATCTCAGCGACACCTCTTATGATTTGGATCTCCTTCAGGCAGTGATTGTATCCTGTCATCTCCTGCCATTCCGGATACGTCCACCCGTCACTATCCGAATAGCTGCCGCCAACAGATTCCTTGCCGTTAATCCTCCCGTAAATTATCATAATGCCGGTCTTTGTATTATACACAAGGTTGACATTTCCCTGGTAAAAGTAGACATTGTGTCCCTCGTCTGTCCCCTCAAAATTTACACCGTAGAGGATACTGTATTCCTGAGCTGTAGAGCTGTAAATGCCGCGGATCTTAGCCGGATATCCCAGACCATAGTCGCCGATCGTCATCTCCGCGTTACCGACGGTGATCACATAAGGCGTGGTCGTATCCTCACAATAAAAGGCATAGTTTCCGACAGAGGTGACATTCTCTCCCAGCTCCAGCACCTGAAGCGGGCAGTTTCTGAAGGCTGCCATACCAATAGTGGTGACTGTATCCGGCAGGTCGATGGAAGTCAGGGATGCATTGGCAAACAGCCAGGCCGGGATCGTCTCTTCCATATTGGCCTCGATGCTGCAGCCCGAATCAAGACTGCCAAGGGAGGTCAGCTTCGTACAGCCGCTAAAACAATTGCCAAAGTCGGAGATCGTCAGATCGTCAAGGGAGGTCCGAATGATCACTTTGCTCAGGGCCGTACAATTCTGAAAGGCGTAACCGGAAAGTGTCTCCAGAGAAGCCGGGAGGTCAATGCCGGTAAGACCGGCACCGTTAAAGGCCGAGAAGCCGATGGTTTTAAACCCGGAAGGCAGGCTGATGCTCTTTAATGCCGTACACTCCTGGAAGGCATAATCGCCTATAGAAGTCAGCTTTGAAGTCGACGCAGAGGCCAGCGTCACCGCAGTTAAAGCACTGCATTGCAAAAAAGACCCTTCCCCGATCGTGGTGAGATTGACCGGCAGGCTGATGCTCTTTAATGCCGTACACTGCAGGAAGGCATAATCGCCTATGGAAGTCAATGTCGATGGCAGTGACACCGCAGTGAGGGATGTCAGCCCCACAAACATATTATTTCCGATCGATGTAATCCCTTCGCCGATCACAATCTTTTTGCAAGAGTAAAAATTTTCATCCCCGCACCAACCCCGGAATTCGGTGTCGTCATCAATCGGCGAGGGCATAGCACCGCTGCCGGTGATGGTCAGGGTATAGCTGTCACTGTCATAGCGCCAGTTAAAGCCTTCCCAGGTGCCGCTGGTAGATGAAGCCGCCTCGATCAGCTCGCTCTCATCCCCATCGATATCGGTCCCGCTCCCGGCGCCGCTCCTGTCAGTACCGGTCTCCGCAATATCATCCTCACCGGCCGGCTCACTCCCGGTCTCTGCGGTACCGGCTTCGCTGACAGCCGCGGCACTTCCGGTCTCTGCGCTGCCATCCTCACTGACGGCCGCACCGCCGGCACGATCATCATCCGTAAGCACTGCGCTCTCATCCCCGGCCGTCCGGTCCCCGGTATCCGCACTGCTGCCTTCCCGGGATGTATCCTCCGGCGCAGCCTCCGGATCAGTATCTCCCAAGGCTGCTTCCGCAGTATCCTCATCCTCCGCCGTCTGCATGGCGATCATCGACGATTCCGCTGCGGATCCGCCTGCCGCCGTCTCCTCCGCCATGACCGGCATGGACAGACTGCTCATGATCATCGCCGCTGTCAGAAAAGCGGCCAGTCTCCTCTTCATGGTAAAACCCCTTTCTCATACCGGGCAGCCTGCAGGCCGCCCCTCTTATTTCCCCTACCTGTAAGGCAGATATCCCCCACAGAAAAGTTTGAATAGATTGGGAAATCACAATTTTCCCCACTCATCTATTATAGCGTCCCCCCCAAAAAAACAAGTGTCTCCCTGCAGGAAACACCTGCAAAAGCCGCTTTTTGTATATGACAATGGGACCTGACCCCATTGTCACACTTCGACGGACCTGAGCAGGCGGTCGATTTCCTGCTGCTTTTCTTCCGGCAGATGCTGGAAGGGACTACTGAGATGCTCCTGCAGGGTGTAGAGCTCCCGCTTAAAGGAATAATCCTCGCCAAAGACACTGTAAAATTCCTTTTTCAGGATCTCATAGGTCCGGGGATCCGCGTCCAGCTCCTCCAGAGGACTGAGAAGACTGTAGGTCTTGCGATAAGGCACTGTGGGGGTATAGACGATATGGTAGCTGCCGGCGGCGGCTGTAAGCCTCATGTCCCTGCCATCCTGCTTTATGCGGCTGATGCCCGGCAGAGCCTGCCCGGAAAATGTCTCCGCTGTCAGCCGCTGTCCATTGACCATGACCCGGTCCGCATCCGGCAGGATGATCTCTGCCTGAGCATCAAAGGGCACGGTAAAATCAAAGCACAGCTGACCCTTTTCGAGCTGCCAGGAGGAGAGGATGGTGCCGGCGGCAGAGCGCAGGCCGGCCCTGCAGCTGCTGATCCGGTAGTCCGGCTTTGGCGCCAGGATAAAGCGCTTATAGCCCGGGGCTTCCTCCACCGGCCGGATACCGGCCATATAGCGGTACATCCACTCCACAATGGAGCCGTAAGCGTAATGATTCAGAGAATTCATCTCCGTGCCGCTGATGCGGCCGTCCGGCTCCACGGAATTCCACCGCTCCCAGACGGTGGTCGCTCCCATCAGTACCTCATAAAGCCACCCCGGGTAGCCCTTCTCCAGCAGCAGATGGTAGGCCAGATCGTTGTGCCCGTGCTCCGACAGCATACGGCAGAGGAAGGGTGTGCCCAGGAAACCGCTCTCCAGGTGGTAACGATTCTTCTGCAGCTTGTGCAGCAGCCCATCCGCCAGGCGCTCCCTGCTGCCCTCCGGATAAAGCTCAAAATACAAGGTCAGGATATAAGCCGTCATGGTATCTACAGCCAGCCGGCCTGACGGCGTAAAATATTCCCGGAAAAAGGCCTGCCGGATCTCCTCCGCCAGTCCGTCATAGTAAGCGGCCTCCTCTGCCCTGTCCAGGACATGGGCCGCCTTCGCCGTCAGGGTCGCAGAATAATAATAGTAGGCCGAAGCGATCATATCGGGATCTGTGGCGCCGTAGACGCCGCCGGGATAGGCGCCGTCCAGGGCCAGCCAGTCCGCATAGTGATGCCCCGTCAGCCAGAGACGCCGTCCGCCGTCCCGGTCATCCTCCCGCTTCATGTAATCGACCCAGCCCTTCATCGAATCAAACTGAGCCGCCAGGATGCCTTTATCTCCGTAATGCAGATAGACATTCCAGGGAATCACCGTGGCCGCATCGGCCCAGCCGGTGGAAGCATCTCCCACAAAATTGGCCACCGGCACCACATCCGGCACACTGCCGCCCTGCTTCTGCTGCTCGGCCCAGAGATCTTTGCCGAACTTTTTATAGAAGGCGAAGGTGTCCATATTGAAGCAGGCTGTACCCGAAAAGATCTGGGCATCGCCGGTCCAGCCGCAGCGCTCATCCCTCTGGGGGCAATCCGTCGGCACATCCAGGAAATTGCCCTTCTGACCCCACATAGCGTTCAGGAACAGGCGGTTGACCAGAGGATCCGAGGTCGTGATCTGACCAATCTCCTCCATATCGGAGTAGAGCACCAGCCCCCTGAAATCCTCGGCCCGGACCTGGCCGTACCAGTGATTGAGCTTCACATAGCGGAAGCCGTAAAAGGTAAAATGCTGTCTCACCCAGGTATCCGGCCGGCCATCGGCAATATAGTGGTACTCCGCCGGCGCCGTCCGCAGATTATCCCGGTAAAAATTGCCCTCCTGCAGGATCTCGCCCACCTGAAAGCCCATCTCATAGCCCTTTGGCGCACTGGTCTTAAAGGCCACCCAGCCTACCATGTTCTGACCCATATCCAGCACCGTCTCTCCGGCCGGCGTGTGAATGATCTCGACCGGCGTCAGCTGCTCATGGATCGTGATGGGCAGAGAAAGCCTGTCACATAAAAGGTCCTTGGAAATGGGGACCACTTCCGTATCATAGACCTGATCCGGCGCCAAGGCCGCGTCATAGGTCTCTCCCGGATAGATACCGCTGGCCAGTACCTTGCCCGGCCGGGCCTTCCAGGAGGTGTCGGTACAGAGGCATTCCCGGCTGCCGTCCTCATAGAGGATATGGATCTCGGCGATGGCCGCCAGACGGTCACCGTAATTTTCCTTTTTGACATTCAGACCGTAGTGGCCCTTGTACCAGCCATCTCCCAGCATGATCTCCAGGGCATTCTCTCCCTGCCGCAGCGTCAGCGCGTAGGTCTGGTACTGGATCCAGCTGTCATAGGCACAGAAGCCCGGGGTCAGATACTCATCCCCCACCTTTTCGCCGTTCAGGTAAAACTCATACAGGCCCAGGCCCGTCATATAGGCCCTGGCCCGCTTCACCGGCTTATCAATAAAAAGGCTGCGGGTCAGCACCGCCTGCACCGACTTATCCGCCACCGGGGAGATCCAGTCCGCCTGCCAGTCCCCGGCCTTGCCCGTCTCAAAATAGGCCGTCTCACTGACAGCCGCGTCCCCGGTCTCATCCGCCACCGTCACCCGCCAGTAATAGCGGGTCTCCGGCGCCGTCTCGATGGGCAGCTCAAAAGCGGTACTGACGATATCCTCCCGCTCCCCGCTGTCATAGATCAGAGAGTCAAAAGTCTCCGTCAGGGACACCTCTACCCGGGCCCGGGCCTGCCGGCGCCCCCTCGCCTCCGACACAGTATAAGAGATCGCGGGCCGGTCTAGGGCATAGCCCACCGGATTCACCAGATGATTTACTTTCAGGTCACAAATCTTCATGTCAAAAACACCTCATCAATATAATCATAGACATCATACGGGTCATCCCGCCTGCGGCCCGCCGTCCCCGTCGGGCTGCCCTCTATTCTTCGAACTGGGAGTTGTAGAGGTCTGCGTAAAAGCCGCCCCTGGCCAGCAGTTCTTCGTGATTGCCCTGCTCGACGATGTCGCCGTCTCTCATGACCAGGATCATGTCGGCATTTTTGATGGTGGACAGTCTGTGGGCAATGATAAAGCTGGTCCGTCCGGTCATGAGCCGGTCCATAGCGGCTTGGATCAGTTCCTCGGTACGGGTATCGACGGAGCTGGTGGCCTCATCCAGGATCAGCACCGGATTATCCGCCAGGATGGCCCGGGCAATGGTCAGCAGCTGCTTCTGGCCCTGGGACACATTGGAGGCCTCCTCATTGAGCTCCATCTGATAGCCGCCGGGCAGGGTGCGGATGAAATGATCGGCATGGGCCGCCTTCGCGGCCTCGATGACCTCCTCATCCGTAGCCTCCAGCCGGCCGTAGCGGATATTTTCCATGATGGTATCCTTGTAAAGCCAGGTATCCTGCAGGACCATACCGAAATTATCCCGCAGATCCTGCCGATTGTAATCCCTGATATCGTGGCCGTCCAGCAGGATCGCGCCCTCATCCACATCGTAAAAGCGCATCAGGAGCTTGACGATGGTGGTCTTGCCGGCGCCGGTCGGGCCGACGATAGCAATCTTCTGACCCGGCTTTACCCGGGCACAGAAATCCTTGATGATGACCTGCTCCGGCACATAGCCGAAACGGACATGGTCAAAGGTCACGCTGCCTTTGGCCCGGCCCTCCTTGACAGGCTCCGCCGCCAGCTGGTCCTCCTCTTCCTCGCCCAGGAACTCGAAGACTCGCTCCGCGGCTGCCGCCATGGACTGGAGCTGATTGATGATCTGTCCCAGCTGCTGGATCGGGGAGGTAAAGTTTTTGACATACTGGATGAAGGCCTGGATATCGCCGATGCCGATAACGCCCCGGATGGCCAGGACCGCGCCGGAAATGGCGACGCCCACATAGCCCAGGTTGCTGACCAGCTGCATCAGCGGCATCATCAGGCCGGAGAGGAACTGGGACTTCCAGGCGGAGGTGTAGAGCACGTTATTGGTCTCCACAAAGCTGTCTACCACGTCCTCTTCCTTATTAAAGGCCTTGATGACCAGAAGGCCCGCGAAATTCTCCTCGATCTGACCATTGATCCGGCCCAGATACTGCTGCTGGGTCCGGAAATGCTTCTGGGAGAAGCGGATCACGCCGGCCATCATAGCCACGGAAATGGGGATGATCAGCAGGGCGATCAGGGTCATCAGGGGCGAAATGGTCAGCATCATGATCAGGACACCGATGATGGTGGCCAGAGAGGTAATGACCTGGGTGACGGACTGGTTGAGGCCCTGGCCCAGGGTATCCACATCATTGGTAATGCGGGAGAGGACCTCGCCGTAGGTGCGGGACTCAAAATATTTCATGGGCATGCGGCCGATCTTTTCGGAAATCTCCCGCCGCATGCGGTAACAGATATTCTGGGTAATGCCGCTCATGATCCAGCCCTGGACAAAGGTGAAGACGGCACTGCAGCCGTAGAGGGCCAGGGTCATGAGCAGGATCCAGGCGACCTTCTCAAAATCAATGCCGCCGGTACCCTGCATCCTGGCCGAAAGGCCTTCCGCCAGGGTCGTGGTGGCGCCGCCCATGACCTTGGGGCCCGCTACGCTGAAAATAGTCGAGCAGGCCGCAAAGAGCATGACGACCAGTACGCCGTATTTATAATTGCCGATATAGGCGATCAGCTTGCCGATAGCGCCCTTTAAATCCTTGGGTTTCTCGCCGCCCATCATTGCGGCCGCCCGGCCGGCGCCCATCTGAGGACGGTTGGGACGGCCGGCGGGAGCACTATGCATGTCTCTTTCTCTATCTTTCTCTTCTGCCATCTTACTCCGCCTCCTTTCCGTCCGCTGCCGCATCTGCCGCTGTATCTGCCGCTGTCACTGCTTCGGAAACAGCTTTGGCAGCCTTTTCCGCAATCATTGCCTCCTGCGCCGCCGCTTCGGAAGGCGTTCCCGCAGCTGCTGCGTCTGCGCCATCCCCGGCCAGGCCCAGCTCCCGGGCGGACAGCTGGGATTTCGCGATCTCCAGGTAGACCGGACAGGTCTTCAGCAGATCTTCGTGCCGGCCCTTGCCGACCACGCGCCCGTCCTCCAGGACCAGGATCTGGTCGGCATGGAGGATGGTACTGATCCTCTGAGCTACGATGATCTGGGCCGCATCCTTGACATGGGCCTCCAGGGCCTTACGGAGATTGGCATCCGTCTTCATATCCAATGCGGAAAAGCTGTCGTCAAAGACATAGATCAGGGGATCCTTGGCAATGGCTCTGGCGATGGCCAGTCTCTGCTTCTGACCGCCGGAGACATTGGCGCCGCCCTGAGCGATATAGCTGTCGTAGCCCTCTTCCTTTTCGCTGATAAAGTCCTCGGCCTGGGCGATCCGGGCCGCCAGGACCATCCGGTCATCCGCCATATCCTTGTCCGCGAATTTCAGATTGGAAGCGATGGTACCGGAGAAAAGCACGCCCTTCTGGGGGACAAAGCCCACCTTCGCCCGCAGGTCCTTCAGAGACAGGTCCTGGATATCCACCCCGTCCAGGGTGATCCGGCCCTCCGTCACATCGTAAAAACGGGGGATCAGGTTGACCAGGGTGCTCTTGCCGCAGCCGGTACTGCCGATGATGGCCGTCACCTGGCCGGGCTCGGCCGTAAAATCGATATCCTCCAGGACATTTTCCCCGGCATCGGGATAATGGAAGGAGACATGCTCGAAGCGGATCACGCCCCGGCCGCCGGCGGTCTGTACCGGACTGTCTGTATCTTTGATAGAGGTCTCCGTCTCCAGGACGGCGTCAATACGCTCGGCCGCCACGCTGGCTCTTGGCAGGAGGATGGACATAGCCGCCAGCATGAGGAAGGACATGACGATGAGCATGGTATAGGTGATAAAGGCTGTCAGGGCGCCCACCTGCATGGTGCCGGCTTCGATATGGCCGGCGGCCACCCACATGATCAGGACCACGATGCCATTCATGATCAAGGTCATGCCCGGCATCATAAAGGTCATGGTGCGGCTGGTAAAGAGCTGGGTGTCCTTGAGCTCCAGATTGACTTTGTCAAAGCGCTCCTCTTCCCTGCGCTCCCGGCCAAAGGCCCGGATGACGGAGAGGCCGGTCAGGATCTCTCTGGAGACCAGGTTGACCGCGTCGACCCGCTCCTGCATGATCTTGAATTTGGGCATGGCCACAGCGACCAGGACACCGACGAAGCCCAGCAACAGCAGGACCGCCAGGGCAATGATCCACCACATACTGGCGCCGCTTCGGGCTACCAGGATCACGCCGCCGACGCCCAGGATGGGTGCGTAAAAGATCACTCTCAGCAGGAAGACGCTGACCATCTGGATCTGCTGGACATCGTTGGTCGCCCTGGTGATCAGGGAAGCGGAGGAAAACTGATTGATCTCCGCGTTGGAAAAGCTGATGACCCGGCGGTAGATCCGCTCTCTCAGGTCACGGCCCACGCCGGCGCCGGCTTTGGAGGCCACGTAGGAAATGACGATGGCGCAGACCAGCATCAGCACGGCATACATAAACATGACCCGGGCGGTGGACCAGAGATAGTCCATCTGCACCTGGTCCATATCCAGGCCCGCGGCCTTGTCGCAGGCGACGGCATACTGGATGCCCATGGATTTGAGGGTGGTGCTGCCGATGCTCTCGATGGTGGTATTGAGCTGGTCTCTGGAGGCCGACAGGGTCGTCTCATCCATCATGCCGGACGCCATCATGGCCGACAGCATGGACCGGACATCCACATAGGTGGTCACTGTGCCGTCCTCATCCTCCACCTCAAAGGTGTCAAAGGCCATAGGCATCACAGCCGCGATCTCCTCCAGGCTCATGTCCTGCAGCTGATCGGCATAGGCCGCCATCTGAGGACTAGCGGCCATGGCCCCGGCCAGCATCTCCTTAAAGGAGTCCTCGTCCATGTGGCCCAGCTGATAGGTCAGGACGATGGGGGTCAGCAGGGTCTCATCCGCGGCGGACAGCTGATCCTCATCCGTCACCGCCAGGGTATAGACGGCACCGGACGCAGCCCCATCGATGGTGTAAAAGCCGGTGAAGAGGGCTTTCTCCTCGTCGGTCATGAAGAGCTGGGCCTGGCCGTACTCCTCCGCTGTGATGGCCTCCGGCAGGATGTGCTCCACGCCGCCGTTCTGGATACCCGTATCGATCAGCTTTGAGGTGTAGGTCGGCAGAGACAGATCACAGACCGACTGCACGATCAGAAAAATAATGATGATCAGCACCGAGCGCCAGTAGGGCACCAGATGCTTCAGGATTCTCCTCATATCATTCAACTCCTTATTAACGGTTAATGATGCATTGACGCCGCATTGACACCGCAGAACTTTGTCTGCCGGACGGATGTCAGTGCTATTTAATGTGGGGCGACGTTGCCGATGGCGACCTCGGTGCGGTAGCCGGCGGCAGCGACCTGCCGGTCCAGGGCGGCCTTGCTCTGGGCGGCGGCTTCTCCGATGCCGGCCTTGTTTTCATAGAGCTCATAGAGCCTTCTGGTATCGGCCGGCGAGAGGTTGGGCATGATGACATTGGCACCGGCCTTAAGGCCCATTTCCCTGCCCTGCGGATGGATGGTGCCCAGGGCCGTGGTGGCCGGCAGCAGGACATAGGGGAAGAGCAGCCGCAGGACGGCCAGCAGGCGGATGGTCAGATAGAGATCTCCGTCCGGCTGATCGGCGAAGGGCGTCTCGTGGTGATGGATAAAGGGGCCGATACCGATCATATCCGGCTCAAGGTCCTGCATGAAGCGGATATCCTCGATGATGTGGTCCAGGGTCTGATAGGGGGCCCCCACCATGATGCCGGCGCCGACCTGATAGCCGATCTCCTTCAGATCATAGAGACAGCGCCTGCGGTTGGCATGGCTCATGGCCGCCGGATGCAGCTGCCCGTAGTGGGCCGCGTTGGCGGTCTCATGCCGCAGCAGATAGCGGCGGGCGCCCGCGTCATAGAGGGCCTGATAGCTTTCCCGGGAACGCTCCCCGATGGACAGGGTGATGGCGCAGTCGGGATAGGCGCTGTGAATGGCAGAGATGATCTCTGTCAGCCGCTCGTCTGTAAAATAGGGATCCTCGCCGCCCTGCAGGACAAAGGTCCGGTAGCCCAGGGCATAGCCCTCCCGACAGCAGGACAGGATCTGGTCCCTGTCCAGGCGGTAGCGCTGCGCGTGGCTGTTGCCGGCGCGGATGCCGCAGTAATAGCAGTTGTTTTTACAGTAGTTGCTGATCTCGATGAGGCCTCTCAGGTAGACGGCATCGCCGTAGCAGGCCCGCCGCTTCGCGTCCGCCCGCATATAGAGCAGGGCCTCGGCCTCCGGATCCTCAAAGGTCAGTAAAATCTTCAGCGCCTCATCGGACAGATCTCCCGTCCGGTCCAGCCAGTCAATGAGGGCCGTGATATCCGTCATGTTTCTGTTTTCCATATTTTCAGATTTCCATATTCTTAATCATCAGGTACTTTGAGGAAGAATATATGCGCATTTGATTCCGCACATCTCTTCTAATATACAACAATCCCGGCTTTTGGTAAATAGCTGTTATCCGGGGTATGGGCAGCACATTCCGGCTCACAAATCACAGCATTTACATTTTTTCGGACCTCATATGGCATAAAATTTACATTTTTTCGGACCTATGTCCATTTGAGCAAGCACGATGGCCGCTTGACGACCTCATCGCGCAAAAAAAGCCGGGGGAGACATTTTTCGTCTCTCCCGGCTTTTAAGGATCTGCCCCGGAGCTTATTTATGCTCTGCGGCGTCTGCGGATGAGCAGGGCGGCCGCGGCTGCGGCTGCAGCCATCATGATGAGCCAGAGGATCGGCTGAGCCTCGTCGCCGGTCTTTGGCTTGCTGCCTGTGCTGCCGGCGGCCGTGGTCTCTGTCTCGTCGTGGACGTGTGTGACCTCGGTGCCCTTGATCTCCATGGTATAGCCGTCGACAGGGTCTTCGGTGATGGTATAGACGATCTCGGTGCCGCCGTCACGGTATTTCGGCAGGTTCTCGAAGATATGGGTCCAGTCGGTATCGGCTGAGATATCCGCCTCGCCGATCTCCACGCCGTCGGCATAGAGATGGACATGGACGGTCTCCGGACGGATACCGGCACCATCGTCATCATCCTTCCAGATGTGGGTGACGGTGATGTCGGCGCACTCGATCTCGTGGCTGTTGGTGATGGTGTAGATGCGGCCGTCCTCATCGCTCTCGTGGGTCAGGACGATCTCACTCTCGTAGCCGTCGATACTCTCCTCCTCGACGGTGTAGATGACCTCGGTACCCTGATCCCGGTACTTCGGCAGATCCGTAAAGGCAAAGGCCCAGGTATTTGCGTCATCGTCTGCGGCATCCTCCGCAGTGATGGTCAGGGTGTCTGCGGCTTCTCCGTCAGCCAGCAGGGTGATGGTCAGCTGATCCGGACGGATACCGTCGCGGTCATCATCATCCTCCCAGCACTTGGTACCGCTTAAGGCCGTGAGGGCCGGTTCATGGGTATTGACGATGGTCACCTCCCGGAGGCCGTCATCTGCGGCATCCGGATAGGTGGATGCGTATACATAGCTGATGTCTGTGGCATAGCCCGGGACCTCAGCCTCCTCGACGGTATAGACGATCTCGGTGCCGTGGTCGCGGTATTTCGGATAGCCGGTGAAGACGGCGCTCCAGCTGTTCGCATCCCCGTCCTCAGTGCCGTCGCCGTCGTTACCTTCAGTACCAGCCACTGTGGTGCCGTCGCCATCTGTACCTTCCTGGTCTTCGGTGACGATACCGTCGGCGCCCAGGGTGATGATCTCCAGCTCTGCCTCGTCCTCTGTGTCTTTGTCGGCATAGAGGGTCAGGGTGATGGTCTCCGGACGCAGGCCGTCCCGGTCCTCCGCGTCATCCCAGGTCTTGGTGACCGGGATGTCCATGAGCTCGATCTCATGGGTATTGGTGATATCATAGGTCGGATCGCCCTTTTCTGTCTGACCGGCTTCGCCGATCTCGGTATCGTAGCCGTCGATGGCTGTCTCCTCAATGGTGTAGACAATTTCGATACCATGGTCGCGGTATTTCGGCAGACCGTCCTTGACATAGGTCCAGATATCGTCCGCAGTCAGGCCGCCCTCTTCAGTGCCGGTGCTGCCTTCTGTGGTCTCAGGCGCTTTGACGGTGAGCTCGTAGGTCTGCTCATAGTCGGTGCCCTTGTCGGCGTAGATGGTCAGGGTAATCTCCTCCGGACGCAGGCCGTCGCGGTCGTGATCATCCTCCCAGAGCTTGCTGCCGGAGACAGAGGTCGTCGCCGGTGTATGGCTGTTGGTAATGGTATAGCCGGTCTGATCGCCGGTAATGGCCGCGGTGTAGCCGGTAATGGCGGATTCCTCGACGGTGTAGACGATCGCGGTGCCGTGGTCACGGTACTTCAGATGGTTCGTGAAGACGCCGCTCCAGGTATTGCCGTCCGCTGCACCGGCCGCAGATGTGCCGGTCGTAGTGCCGGCTGTAGTACCGGTGGTGGTACCGGTCGGAGCGCTGAGGGTGATAGTCTCCAGCTGCTGCTCATAGGCCGTGCCTTTGTCCGCATAGAGGGTCACGCTGATGCTCTCCGGACGGAGGCCGTCCTGGTCATTTGCATCATCCCAGACCTTGGTGACCGGGATGTTGATGAGCTCATTGCCCAGGCTGTTGGTGATATTGACGACGATGGCGCCATCGGTGGTCTTAGAAGGCGTGCTGATCGTAACAGCGTAATCCTTGCCCTCGATGGCCTGCTCCTCGACGGTGTAGACGATCTCAGTGCCATGATCCCTGTACTTCGGCAGGTTGGTTAATTTATAAGACCAGACGGAAGCCGTCTTCGTATCCTTGACCGTCACGGTGACCTCATAGGACTTCTCGAAGTCGGTACCCTTATCCGCATAGACAGTAAGCTTAATTTCACTCGGACGCTTGCCGTCACGGTCGGAATCGTCATCCCAGGTCTTATCACCGATCACGTCCACCGTAGCCGGTGTGTAGGTATTGGTGATGACCGGATTTCCGTTGCTATCTGTGGTCATCGCGGCTGTGTAGCCGGTGACAGCAGATTCTGTGACGGTGTAGACGATCTCGGTACCGCCATTGCGGTATTTCAGCAGGTTTGTAAAGGTACCGGTCCAGGTATTGCTATCCTGGGCAGCGCCGGCGGCGGCCGTGCCGGTCGTGGTGCCGGTGGTGGTGCTTGTCGGAGCGCTGAGGGTGATGGTCTCCAGCTGCTGCTCATAGGCCGTGCCCTTGTCCGCATAGAGGGTCACGCTGATGCTCTCCAGGCGGAGACCGTCCTGATCGCTATTATCCGCCCAGACCTTGGTGACCGGCACATCGATCCGCGCAGGGGTGTGAGTATTGGTCACGGTGAAGCTGTAGGCGCTGTTTTTCGTCACGGAAGTGGTGTAATTACTGACCGGGTCCTCTGTGACCGTATAGACGATAAGGCTGCCGTCGCTGTGGTATTTGCGCAGGCCGGTAAAGGTATGGGCCCAATTGTCGGAGGCAGAGACGGTCGCGGTGCCGGCCAGATACTCGTCCTCAGTACCCTTGTCCGCGTAAAGATCGATGCTGATCTCTGTCGGACGGAGGCCGTCGCGGTTGCTGTCATCGCTCCAGACCTTGCTGACGGAGACGCTGGTGCTGCCGCCGGTAAAGATATTTTCAAAGGTCGGCTGGGCGGCCGCCGCATAGCTGCCGTCGGTCTGTTTGGTCAGGGTGTAGGTATAGCTGCTGCCCGTCTTGCCGTCCACCTGGATCACGTAGCCGTCATTGCTGCTCTCAGTCAGTGTGTAGATCAGCGGCCGTTCATTCGGTCCGTAGTAAGGCAGGTCCTCAAAGGTGTAGGTCACGACACCGTCCTCATCCCTGGACAGGGTGGCCTCGGCCATCTTGACCTTGCTGCCGATGGCCTTGCCGTCGGCGTCCTGCTGCTGGGCATAGAGGGTGAAGGCCGCGTCCGTGATGGCCTCTTCACCGGCCACATTGCTGGACCATTTCTTGGTCAAGGACAGACTGACTCTCGGGTCCACGGTCAGATCATAGGTATTGGTAATGGTGAAATCCGACGCAGTGATGACCATCTGATCCGCCGGGTAGGCATTCAGGGTCTCCTTCTCGCAGATATAGTAGTAATAGCTGCGGCCGAATTCATCGTATTTCTGCAGGGCATTGCCCTCGGTATCCAGACGGAAGGTGAAATTGGTCTTGCCGTCGGCCAGGGCGGTCATGTTGATCAGGGTAGCGCTCTCGTCGGAAGCAGCCTTGGCCAGCACCTCACTCTGGGTATAGCTGTCGGCAATATTGCCGGACTCATCCGTCAGAGGAGTGGTGAAGCGGTAGAGCTGGATGGTGATCTCCGGCCTCTGATCCGCGGCCAGGGTCCAGCCGGTGGGCATCTTCCAGAGCTTACGGCCGCTGAGGTAGCGGGTCGCCTGACGGTAGTTGACGGTGGTGCCGGAGTAATAGCTGCCGATATCGCCGCCATTGCTATGGATACCATCGGCCAGAATACAAACGGAGGAGGCATCATCCAGGTCCCCGGCGGAAACGCCGTAGACCTCCTTGGTGGTGAAATCACCGCCCGGATTCTCTACCGGCAGGTAGTCCCCATTCTCACAGGTCAGATTGCTGTAGGCGGTCACATACTTGCCGGCGCTGCCGGTGTAGACCTCCTTGTAGAAGTAGACATAGGCGTAGCCGTCCTCATCGTAGCGGGCGACCGTCCCCAGATCGCAGGTCCAGTACCAGTTGTTGAGCTTGGTATTCCAGAAGCGGTCACCGTTCAGCAGATGGGCGCTGTCAACGTAAGCGGACAGGGCCGCAGCCAAAGCCTCGGTATCCCCGGCCTCGACAAGGGCCGCAAGATTCTCATCCTCCTGCAGGGAGACCCGGTAAACATTAAAGGCCACGTCCGGACGCATCTCATCATTGAGGTCGGTGCCGTCATCACGCCAGACCTTATTGGCGCTCAGATTAAAGCTGTCGGAACGGGTATTTTCGCCGTCCCAGTAGTAGATATCGCCGTCATGGTGCCGGTCTCTGCCCACGATCAGGGTCTTATCCTCATCCAGGGTCACGGAGGAGATGTAGGCGTCGCCATCCACCTCTGCCTTGCCGTCGGTCACGGTCTCGCCGCCGATGGCCGTCTCCTGCAGACTGTATTCATACTGACGGCCGTTCAGGTCGTATTTGTCCAGGCCGCTGATGACGACCTGCGCCTGATAGCGGCCATTGCCGTCCTCTGTCAGGTCATCGGCGTTCTCGCCCAGGGTGAAGGTCATGCCGTCGGCACTGACAACAGCACCCGTGATGCTCAGATCCGCCAGAGAGATCTGCTCGCCATCCCTGTAAAAGGCAAAGGTCGCAGACGGAGCATCGGCCTCACCGACGGTCCAGGTCTTGACCAGCTCCATGCTGAGCTTGGCATGCTTCTGGTTGGTCAGGCGGTAGGAAGCATAGCGCTCCCCGGTGGCTGTTCTTTCTATATATACGTAGTACTGATATTCCAGGAGACCGGCCTTATCCTCGATGCTGCCGATACGGTTTTCGTAATCGTAGCTTACGGACGGCGCCTGCGCCGCGCTGTAAGCTTCGCTGTAGGATACACTTGAGCTCAGGACGCTGCGCTCGATCACTACATAGTGATCCATGTCCGTGTCCTCCTCTATCGGAGTTACATGCACGCGCTGCTGCCAGCCGTTGGCATCGGTCAGCTGACCGGCGGCCACCATCTGAGTGGTTGCAAAGTCATCGGCACTGTAGAAGACGACGAAATTGACGGCCTCTCTGGAGAGGACATCGCCGCCATCCAGCCACTGCTTGGAGACGTCAAAGGTCAGGGTCTCGCCGGGGCCCAGGCTGTTGACATAGTCTGCCCGGGTCTGCACGATATAATAGCCGTCATCATCCTGGATGACAGAATTATTCACAGTGAAATCCACGGACCAGCTGCGGCCCTCGGGATCGATAATACTGCTCTCCTCGACAGTGTAGGCATACTCCGCGCCGTCCTCATCATAGCGGGGCAGCTCATCTGTCACGCTGAGCCAGCAGCCGTCAGAGAAATCGTCCACTGTCAGGGTCGGAGAGGTCACGGCATTGCCGTCATTATCAAGGAGCGTACCCGCAGCGGTGGAGACACCGTCACTGCGGCTGATATTAAAGGTAATGGATACATCCGCCAGATCCGCGGAAATATTGTTGCCGTTTTCATCGTACCAGGTCTTGGTGATCATGATCTTACGGTCACCCACCAGGGTATTGCTGATGGTCTGATCATCCTCCTGGACCGGCTGATAGATGGCGGTGGTGCGGTCGCTGCCGACACCCGGAGCGACCCGGTTGAGGACCGCTTCTTCATAAGTAATGCTGCCGTCCGCCGCCTCGCTGCTGACGATATCGACATAGCCGCTGCCGTTGGCCTTGACGGCGATCTCGATCCAGCGCCACTCCTGCAGGGCGCCGGTCTCGGTATCATAGGTCTCTACGGTGGGGCCTGCCGCTGTCAGCTCCGGCTGCTCCGCGGAGAAATCGGTGATCTCCCGGATGACGCTGGTGTCGGTGACGGTCAGCGAGGTATCCTCCGCGTCATAGTCCGCCAGATCGGCTGCGCCGGCATTAACCCAGCAGCCGGTCTCTTTATCATAATACTGCAGCTGCATCTTAACGCCCACATCGGTCATGGTCTGCATCGCCGTCGCATTAAAACGCTTGGTGACGGTCAGCTCCTGCTGAGCCTCACGGTCATTGGTCAGGGTACCGCCGTCCAGAATGTATTTGACATGGCCGTCATCTCTGGTAATGGTATCAAAGACTGCGATCAGATCCGCGGTCGCTGTACTGCCGCTGTTATCCACCACCATATGGTAGTCACCGGTGGTACCGGTCTCCAGGGCGAAGTAAACGTAGCGGTGGCCCTGGTTGTCATAGAGGGGCAGCTCCGTCTCCGTGCCGAAGGTAATGGTATTGGTGGTCTCCTTGCCCACCGGCAGGGAGTCATTGCCCTGGACAGGGTTGGCCAGACGGATGGTCTCCGCATTGGTCAGGCCGGACTCATCCTCGATGACACGGTAAAGGTGCAGGGTGCAGTCCGGACGATCCTCAGCCTCATCATCCTCCCAGATCTTATAGACCTCAAAGGTGGTGGTATTGGCCAGGACATTGGTCACGGTGCCCTCATGGAAAAGGGCTGTAGTATAGGTGGTATAGTTATCGACATTCTCATAGACGAAGCCGTATTCACCGGCCTCCGTGTCAATGCTGAGGCTGTCGCTCTGTACGACATAATAGATATAAGGCTGACCACTGCCATCGTAGGCCGGCACATCCTCCAGGCTGATGGTCCAGGTGTCACTGTCAAGGCCCGTCACGGTCATGACGCTGCCGTCGATGGCTGTGGCTGTGGACATGGGGCTGCCGGAGGTATAACGGTAAAGGGTATAATCACCGCTAAGGCCCTCCGGGCGGGTAGTGTAAAGATTGCTGTTGTCCAGCCAGACCACGTCAGCCTGCCAGACCTGGGTCACAGTATAGGTCAGAGTCTTGCGGTCACTGCTGTAGACAGGTGCCAGATAGCCCTCCACCTAGAATACGGGTCTCAGGTCATAGGACACTGTGTGGGTGGTATCGGTATAAGTCGCCTCTTCCTCGCTCTCGTCCTCCGGATAGGTCCAGACACGCTCGGTATAGGAGGTCGGCATCCCGGCAATGGTGTAGGTCCAGTTATTGCCGGACTGGGGCGGGGCCACCGTCGGCATGGTCTCCAGACCGATGGACTGACAGATCTCCTCTGTCAGCAGCACCCACTCGCCGCTATCGACCCGGCAGTAAAGGGCCAGGGCATCAAAGCTGTCAATGGACGGACGGTCCGCCGCATTGGTAGTATCGGAAGCGGTGCTGCCGGTATTATCATTCCACTTTATGGTATAGGTAAGGGTCTGTGTACCGCCCGGAAGAATCTCGGTCTGACCGTCACCGGTCTCCGCCGGCAGGATATCCGCCAGCTCCTCAGTCTCTTCCGTCTCCCCGGCTGTGCCGGTCTCATCGGCCGCCGGATCGGTCTCATCGGCCTGCTCTCCGGTCTGAGCCGCGGTCTCATCCGTCTGCTCTCCGGTCTCGCCGGTCAGGGTCTCGCCGTCGGCGCTCTCCTGCTGATCGGAGAGGGTCTCCCCTGAGGCCGGACTCTGATCGCCCGTCTCAGTCACGGCGCCGGTCTGCCCGGAGATCGCCTCCCCGGAGGCCTCCGTCTCATCGGCCGCTGACGTTGTCCCGCCGGCAGTGGTCTGCTCTGCCGTCTCCGCATAGATCTGCACCGGCATCTGCAGGCCCATCAGCAGGACCAGTAAAAAAGCCATAATCCTCTTTCTGTTCATTATGTATCCCTCGCTGTCACGTATTATGGCGTCCCCGGTTCTTTTGCGTTCCAAAAGCGTGCCGAAAACGTCCATTATCATTTTAGCACGGAATGAAAAATAAACAACTCCTTAAATTTTGTTTCGATGGCTTTTATGGAATATAAATTTCAATTAAAAGCGTGTTTTTGTATGATAAACAAAATGCAAGAGCCGGACAGGCCTCCGAAGAGGCGCTGTCCGGCTCCTTAATTACTCTATATGCGGCCGATGGGCCGGATCCGAAGTCTGCCTGTGCGATGCAAAGACAGGCTCAGATACTTCATGCGATGCGGCGGCGCCGCAGGTGCCATGTCCGGCTTAATCCGCCAGCATGGGGGCGTAGGCCGGGTCGGTGCGTTCTTTGAACTCTTTGGTGATCTTTTCCAGGACCTCCGGCTTATTGAGCAGGTCGTAGGCCGTGCCGGCGATGATCTTGGCCGCGTAGAGGGCACCCTTTTCACCGATGGTGGTGCCGGCGGAGGCCGTGGTCTGCCAGGTGTGCGGTGAGCAGCCTACCGGCCAGCAGGCGGTAGTGAAAAGGCCTGTAGGCATGATGAAGCTGACATCACCGGTGTCAGAGGAGGCATTCATCACGCAGCTTTTGGCCATCTCCCGGGAGCCGACGCCCATAAACATGGCCGGCACACTGCTGCCGTAGGCCGCCTGCATCTTCTGCACCACAGCGGTCGCCACGGTATCCTGGAGCTCTTTGGCGAAATCCAGCTCCTTCTGAGTATATTTTGGACCGTCGGCCTCGATCATATTGAGGTAGGACAGCTCCGCGAAAGCCTCATTGGTCAGGAACTCGCAGCAGCCGTAGCCCCGCTCCACATCCACGGTGGTATCGGTCATCATGGCCGCGCCTTTGGCCACCCGGATGACCCGCTCCACGGTATCCCTGACATCGCTCATATGGGGCGCCCGGACAAAATACCATGCCCCCGCTTTGTCAGGCACGATATTGGGGGCGAAGCCGCCGCTGTCGGTGGTGTAATGGATCCTGGTCTTATCGACCACGTGCTCCCGCAGGTAATTGCAGCCCACACTGGTCAGCTCCACAGCATCCAGGGCGCTGCGTCCCCGTTCCGGCGCAAAGGCCGCATGGCTGGTGACGCCATGGAAACGGAATTTCAGTGAAGCATTGGCCAGATATGCATGGTCATGGGCCAGATTGGCGTCCATAGGATGCCAGCTCAGACCCACATCGCAGCCCTCAAACATGCCCTCGTCGATCATTTTGATCTTGCCGCAGAGGAGCTCCTCCTCCGGGCAGCCGTAAAAACGGACCGTCCCCGGCATGCCGGACTTTTCCAGATAGCGCTTGATGGCGACCGAGCCGGTCAGGGCCGCGGAGCCCAGGAGATTGTGGCCGCAGCCGTGGCCCGGCGCACCCTCCTCCACCGGCTCCTTGACGGCGGAGCATTTCTGGGAAAGGGTCGGCAGGGCGTCATACTCGCCCAGCACGGCGATGACGGGATGCCCCTGGCCGTACTCGGCATAGAAGGCATAGGGCAGCCGCTCGCTGTTATGGATGGTAAAGCCCTCCTTTTCCAGGGCCTTACGGTAATAGGCGGAAGATTTTTTCTCACTGCCGCCCTCCTCGGGATTCTTCCAGATATAGCGGCAGGTGGTCTGCAGGAGCGGGGCCAGCTCCTGGACCTCATCATAAATAGACTGTTTGATGATTGGTGTAGTCATAGTCCTTCTCCTGTATGTTAAGCCGCCTGGTCAGCCTTTTTGTAGGTCACCAGCATGACGGCGATGGACAGGAAGACGCTGGTCAGGATGCCCAGATAGTTGCTGGCACCCGGCAGCCAGCTGAAGATGCCTACATTCAGGCCTACATTGATCAGGAAAGCAAAGATCAGGATGCCGACGGCATGGGCCTTATGGTTGATACCGAACTGCATCAGCAGGGCACCGAACAGGGCCGGCAGCAGATAGTTGAGGGCTGCTGTCACGGAAGCCGGCAGCATGGACAGGATGGAGCTGCCCGCGATGACGCCGATGGTCAGCACGGAGACATTGATGACGATGGAGACCGCCATACCCAGGGTCGCGATGACGGAGCCTTCCTCGGTACCGGGCTCTACCTCTGCGGAGACCTGAGCCATGGAAGCACAGGGTACACGCATGTTGGAGATGTTACCGGACAGGAAAGCCATGTAGGTACCTACCGGACCTAAGACGGTGAAATAGGAGATGGGCTCTACAAACCACAGGACGCCAAAGGAGCTGGCGCCGGCAACAAAGGCCGTGACCAGCGCGGCCGGCTTTGGCAGGATCCCATAGACAATGGCCAGGATCAGGGCCGGCAGGAAGGCGATCAGCACGCCCAGGGCACCGGTGATCTTACCGATGCGGTTCATCTTCGGCATATAATCTTTTTCAAAAAATTCTTTTTTATCCATTTTTATTTCCTCACAAATATCATGTGTTATCGGTGTCAGTGTTCTGTCTTTTGAGGTGGTCTGTCAGACGGCGGCCTGCCGGGCGACGGTTTGTCAGATGACGGCGGTCTGCCGGACGACGATCTGCCGGACGACGATCTGTCGGGCGACGGCGGTCTGCTAGACGATGGCGGCAATGATCATGGCGACTAAGATCGCGATGGTCAGGTTCCACTCCTTGATGGCCGGGAACTTTTTGGAAATATTCATCATGATGGCCATGATGACAGCACCCAGGACACAGGCCAGCGCGTTCTTGCTGTAGCCTACGCCGGCAATGGCCTTGGTCTCCGCGTCAAACTGCACCACCTTGACCAGGTGCTGGGCACACATAGCGGAGAAAACACCGATGATCGCTGCGGTGGAAATAGAAATCAGCTTTTTGGTATCGCCGCCGCCCAGCTTGTTCTGGATCTTGTCCATACGGGTCGCGGAGAAGGTAGCGAAAATAACCCAGCCGATGGAGCAGAGCACCATGGTCCAGACAGCCATTGCCAGGGCCTCATGGGTCAGCTCATCGACACCCAGCTGCACGCCGACGACATTGGTACCGATACCGGCGGCGATGGACTCAAACATAACGGAACCGATCATGGACAGACGCATCCAGGCGACCGGCGCGCCTACCGTGATCAGCAGGGATAACATACCGCTTAAAATGACGACAGAAGGTCCGATGGAAGTGATGGCCGAGCTCTTCATGGCCTTCTTCATCTGATTCTCAGTCAGACCGATCTTCTTACCGGCCCCATAAGCCTTTTTGGCGAAAAGTACAGCCTGCACGACGACTACCGCCACGGCCAGGCCGCAGGCGATCCACATCGGGAAACTATTGGCAATCTCTAATGCACTCATTTTTTGTCCTCCTTCTCTCTCTAACATCCGGTGCATGGTGACATCAAAAAAGGTCTGCCTATTACAGCAGACCTCGTCATTTTCAATATCATGGGATATCCTATGATCTCTGTCCTTTTACCTGAGAGTTTCAGCCAAAGCCTTGCCCCTTCGGTCCCTGTAAACAGGCGTCTCCAGAGTATGATCCGCAAGCTGTCTTTGCATTCAGCCCGCTTCATTTCATACATATTTAATTGATGGATTCATAGTAGCATATCCTACAAAGCAGTGCAAGTACTTTTATATGTGACAATGGGGTTGACAACCCCCATTGTCAACCCCATTGACTTTTGACGCCCGATATACCTATAATAAAGGCGCGTTTTTGGAACGTCTTTTTATCATCAATTGCTTAATTGCGTATATGAATAGCGTATATTATGAGAATGGAGCGGTTTTATTATGGCTTTATCACTGATCCTGGTCAAACAGGTCTTTATCATGTTCATCCTGTCCGGCATCGGCTATCTGATGTTCCGGACCGGCAAGATCACGCTGGAGGGCAATAAGTGTCTGGGCAATATCCTGATCTATCTCTCCCTCCCCTGCGTCATCCTGAACAGCTTTCTGACGGAGCGGACCACGGAAAAGCTCATCGATCTGGGGCTTTCCGCCGTCATCACTATCATCATCGTCCTGATCTCGGGCCTGGTGTCCCATCTCTTTTTTAAAAAGGACGCCATCGCCAATTTCAGCTCTACCTTTTCCAATCCGGGCTTTTTCGGTGTGCCCATCATCACCGCCAGCATCGGGGCCTCGGCCGTCTTCTACATGACGCCCTTTATCGCCGCCCTGAACATGGGTCAGTGGACCTACGGTGTCTCCCTGCTGACCGGCAAAAGCGACGGGCTGACCCCCAAAAAGATCCTGACCGCCCCCTTCATGGTGGGCATCGTGGCCGGTCTCTTCTTCTTCCTGACGGGGATCCCGGTGCCGGAGCTCATGAGCAAGACCGTCAGCTTCCTGGCCGGGCTCAATACGCCCCTGGCCATGTTCACCATCGGTATCTATCTGGCCCAGGCCGACCTTGGCAAAATGTTTGCTAAAAAGCAGCTCTACCTGGTCACCCTGGCCCGCCTGGTCATCATCCCGGCCCTGGCCCTCGTCGTCATCGCCCTGGTGCCCTTCGGCAACACGGAAATGAAGCTGGCCCTGCTCATCGCCATCGCCTGCCCGGTAGGCTCCAACGTCGCCGTCTACGCCCAGCTGCACAACAGCAACTACGCCTACGCCGTCGAGACCGTGGTCATCTCCACCCTCTTCTCCATCATCACCATCCCCGTACTGGCCGGCATCGCCAGCATGTTCTTCTAGAGAAATAAGGTTGACAATGGGGTCAGGGGCCACAGTGAAAACACCGCTGGTGAACAAGGGACGGGCCCCCATGTGAACCACGGCCCGCTGGTAACCGTGGGGACCC
>R11__coassemble_498_pt1 | contig 25744 bp, 23 predicted proteins | sample R11__metabat2_low_PE_030 | metagenome-assembled genome bin R11 | reverse complement strand
GTACAGGACGGTGCCGGGCCTGGAAAATTGCCGGATCGTCCGCCATGCCTATGCCATTGAATATGATTGTATCCCTGCGACCCAGCTGAAACCCTCCCTGGAGTTTAAGAAAATCTCCGGACTCTTCAGCGGCGGCCAGTTTAACGGCAGCTCCGGCTATGAGGAAGCGGCCGCCCAGGGGCTGATGGCCGGTATCAATGCCGCCATGCAGGTACTGGGGAAGGCGCCTGTCATCCTGGGAAGATCCGAGGCCTATATCGGCGTCCTCATCGATGATCTGGTGACCAAGGATATCCATGAGCCCTACCGCATGATGACCTCCAGGGCGGAGTATCGTCTGCTGCTGCGACAGGATAATGCGGATGAGCGCCTGACACCGATCGGTTATAAAATAGGTCTTATAGACGCAGTGCGTTATGAGAATTTTCTTAAGAAAGAGGCCATGATCGAGGCTGAGATCGGGCGGGTGAGCAGTCTGAGTATCGGTGCTGGTAAGGAACATCAGGAAATCCTGGAGGCCGCCGGCTCTACGGCCCTGAAGACCGCGGCGACCCTGGCGGAGCTGATCCGCAGACCGGAGCTGGATTACGCGAAAACAGCAGCCCTGGACCCGGAAAGACCGGACCTGCCGGAGGCTGTGACGGATCAGGTAGAGATCAGGATCAAGTACGACGGCTATATAAAGCGTCAGCTGATTCAGGTGGAGAAATTCCGCAAGATGGAGGATAAAAAAATCCCGGAGGACCTGGATTATGACGAAATCAGCGGACTCAGGATCGAGGCCAGACAAAAGCTGTCTCATATCCGGCCCATCTCCATTGGGCAGGCTATGAGGATTGCGGGAGTGACACCTGCGGATGTGTCGGTATTGATGGTTTATATGATGCAGTTTAATCATGAGAGGGCAAAGCATGTTTGACAGAGATTCACTGACCCGCAAAATGAGGGCACTTGGTATTGAGCTGAGTGACCGGCAGGCCGGGCAGTTTGAAACCTATTATGAGATGATGATCGAAAAGAACAAGGTGATGAACCTGACGGCCATCACAGATCCGGAGGAGGTCATCGAGAAGCACTTTGTCGATAGTCTGGCCATGGCGGCTTATACGGACCTGACAAAAATCGGTTCCTGCATCGATGTAGGGACCGGCGGAGGCTTCCCAGGCGTGCCTCTGAAGATCGTCTATCCTCATCTGCAGATGACACTGATGGATTCGCTGAATAAGCGGCTGGTATTTCTGGAGGATGTGATCCGGGAGCTTGGACTGTCGGATACAGTGACCTGCCATGCCAGGGCAGAGGATCTGGGACATCAGAAGACCTACAGAGAGCATTATGATCTGTGTACCTCCAGGGCGGTCGCCAATCTGTCCACTCTCAGTGAGTATTGCCTGCCACTGGTCCGACAGGGCGGCAGCTTCATCTCCTATAAAGCCGGACAGGCCGAGGCGGAGATCGAAGGAGCCCGGGAGGCTGTGCGTATCCTGGGCGGCAGGATTGATCATATCTACAGCTATCAGATTCCCGGGACAGATTATGACAGAACCCTGATAGAGATTCGCAAGATTAAAGGCACACCGGGCAAATACCCCAGAAAAGCGGGAACCCCTTCCAGAGAACCCCTGAAATAAGGGGTTTCGGCAGCACAGTGGGAGACCTGTGAAGCTGTGTGCAGCATCATATTCTTTTGAGCAAGGCGGCTTAGACCAGCCTGCTTCCAAGTTTTTTATAAGGAGTTGTAAGTATGATCAGAGGTGTCTATCTTAACGGTCCGGTAGATGACTACAGTGAATGTATCCGTATCAGGGAAATCACGGCTCAGGAAACAGGTATTTCACCTGCTGAAAGTGATGATACTATGGCGGTGCATATCCTGCTTTATGATGAGGAAGAGCAGCCGGTGACGGCGGCTGGGATGGCTTTTGGCTTTGACGGGGTGTTTCAGATCACTTATATGGCCACTCTTGCCGGCCGCAGATGCAGGGGCTATGGCACCTTTGTCATGCATATGCTGCTGGATAAGGTCCATATGGCCGGGGCCGAGAGGCTGCAGGTCCGGTGCAGTGAGCGTTTTGCCGGTCTTTTCAGAGAATTTGGCTTTATGGAAAAGGCAGAAGATATGTATGAGCTGGATATCAGGGCCTATTATGCATCAAGAAAGTGCTGCCACTAAAAAATTTTCAAACGTTAGACGAAGAAAACGATTCAAAGGATAAAAATCCGGAAAAATCAAAAACTTTACCGGAATCCCAAAAAGACTTTACCGGAATAAAAAAAGCTGCCCCAACGGGGCAGCTTTTCTGTTTTCTGTTTTAGACTCACAATTCGTCCGGCGGCTTTTATTTATTTCTGCGGAGAAAGCCTGTACGCTTCTTTTCCTGTCCATCCGGTGTTTCACTTCCGGTGGTGTTCTTGGTTTCCGGAAGTTTGACATCCGGCAGCTTTACTTCTGCGGCTGCTTTGCCAAGCTTTTCCTTGAGGCTGTGTTTGAGGGCCTCGGAGCTTAAACCGGATTCCGCATCGGCTCCCGGAATATTGGAAAGGGAGTACATCGCGGTCTCTACGGATTTGGCCTCCTCCTCACTCAGGGGCAGCTCGCTGTCGCCTTTGATGATGTTTTTGATATAGGTATAGGAACCTTCTCTGCTGTGAATACAGTTCAGGACGAAGCCTGTATTGGCATCATTGAGCAGTGTCAGGGCAAAGCTGAGATTGCCGCCCAGTTCCTTGAATGCATCATATTTGATGATACCTACCTTGGTATAAGATTTATTATAGCTTTTCTCAATGTAGGTCATACGTTTGTTGATCAGCTCGGACTGCTCATGCAGCAGATCCAGCTCATCAAAATGCTGCTGGAAAGAGTTCTCAAGGCTCTTGCCGTTTTTGCCCCTCATGAAGATTTTATAGTTGATTTCCAACCTGGATTGTCTGACCATCAGGGCAATGGCCAGGATCACAGCCGCAGCGCCTAACAGCAGTGCGAGAATGATCAGGATGCCCGGATCAATATTCAGCCTGGATAAGATTTTACTGTCCATTGAATCTCTTGCTCCTTATTTAGTGGATGGAACGGATCAGGTCTACGATCCTTTCCAGCTCTTCTTTTGAATAATATTCGATTTCTATCCTGCCCTTGTTTTCATTTTTAGCTTTAATAGAAATTTTAGTACCCAGGATATCCTTCATATAGTCTTCCAGATGATGGTAGACGGTGATCAGATTATCATCCAGGGCGGCAGTTTTAGCGTCTGTCATCTTGCCGGCATAGGCATCCTGCAGCTTTTTGACCAGTTTTTCTGTCTCTCTGACACTGAGTTTATTGTCAAAGATCTTCATAGCGGTGGTATACTGCAGCTCTTCATCCGGCAGTCCCAGGAGGGCGCGGCCGTGACCGCTGCTGATCATTTCGTCAATGATCATCTGGCGGACCCTGTTGTCTAATTTAAGCAGACGCAATGCGTTGGTAACGGCAGTCCTGCTCTTGGATACCCGTTCTGCGGCTTCCTCCTGCTTTAAACCGAATTCCTCGATCAGTTTCTTGTAGGCCTGCGCTTCCTCGATGGGGTTCAGGTCCTCACGCTGAATATTTTCAATGAGGGCGATCTCTACGGACTCCATTGGAGAATAATCCTTAATCAGTGCGGGGACCTCTGTGAGACCGGCCAGTCTGGCGGCTCTCCAGCGGCGCTCACCGGCAATGATCTGATAATATTCGCCGTTCTTCTGCAGGATCAGCGGCTGGATGATGCCGTGCATCTTGATGGATTCGGAAAGCTCCATGAGAGCATCGTCGTCAAAGTACTGTCTGGGCTGGGCACGGTTGGGCTCAATCTCATCGATTTTGACCATAACCTCACCGGATTCTCCAGGCACCTCGACAATCTTCTCTACAACCTTTTCCACAGGAACTTCAATCCGCTTTTCAACGATCTTTTCGACAGGGACTTCAATTCTCTTTTCAACAATTTTTTCGACAGGGACTTCAACCCTTTTCTCAACAATTTTTTCAACAGGCACCTCGACTTTTTTTTCGACGATTTTTTCAACAGGTACCTCGACCTTTTTTTCGACGATTTTTTCGACTGGCACTTCGACAATCTTTTCAACGATCTTTTCGACAGGTACCTCGACAATCTTTTCAATGACCTGAGGTGCCGGTGTCTCCTGGCTGTTTTGATCCGCTGCTTTAGCTGCCGAATCTGCGGCCGTGTCGCGGGCCGGTTTTTTGATGGCCTGCGGTGCAATCAGTGCATCCAGACCTTTGCCTAATCCGCCTTTTTTCTTTCCTGCCATATCAGTTCCTCTCTATGATTTCCGCAGCCAGATTTTGATAAGCCTGGGCGCCGGTCGACCTGGAATCATACATGATAATCGGCATGCCATAGCTCGGTGCTTCGGCCAGACGGACATTTCTGGGAATGACTGTCTGATAGACGATATCACCGATGGTAGCCTTGACATTTTCAACGACCTGCATAGACAGATTGGTACGGGAATCAAACATGGTGAAGACGATGCCCTCAATGTAAAGTTCCGGATTCAATCTGTTTTTGACCAGGTCAATGGTATACATGAGCTGGGACAGACCCTCCAGTGCATAATATTCGCATTGCATCGGCACCAGGACACAATCAGCGGCTGTCAGTGCATTGATGGTCAGCTGGCTCAGGGATGGCGGACAATCTATAATGATGTAATCGTATTGATCCTTGATCAGGTCTAACTGTTTTTTGAGACGATAATCCTTATCCTCAAATTCCACCAACTCAATTTCCGCACCGGAGAGATTTATGTTGGCTGGAATGATCTTAAGTCCTTCCTTAACGCTGTCATAGATGCAGTCGCCAATCTCACATTCACCGATCAGCAGTTCATAGACACTGTTTTCAATGTCATTTTTATCGATGCCAAGTCCGCTGGAGGTATTTCCCTGGGGGTCAATATCCAGTGTAAGAACCTTTTTTCCTGCCTCAGAAAGACAGGCGGAAAGGTTGATGGCTGTCGTGGTCTTGCCTACGCCGCCCTTCTGATTCGCAATAGCAATTGTTTTGCTCATTGAATGCCTCTTTCTATGGTATGGTACATTTGTATATTGCAAAAAATATCGTTTTTTGGTATTTGATATTTTGATGTGCTGCAGATTCCGAGTACATGGGCTTACAAATAAATCAGAATCCGAGTGCCAAGGATTATTATATCATTAAATAGCCTGTCATTCTATCTTAAATTGTCTTTATTATGTTTTATATTTGTACAATATCTATGTTTCACGTGAAACATGTGTGGGTGTGTTTATATTATAGAAGCTATGGAGTTTTATATGAGACCATTCGTAAGTGTTCATATGTTGAATTCAATATGTTTCACGTGAAACATATTGAATGTTAAGCACAAGGTCGAGATTGGTACTTATGTTTGGCCTCAATTGGTCCACTCATGAAAGTTTTGTTGGCAGAGCGGATGTTTCACGTGAAACATAAATAAACAATGAGTCAGTTAGGATATGGTATTTTGTAATATGGTATTTTGTATAAGCTGATGGTCCGTGATTTTACAGGGAGATATAGATGTTTCACGTGAAACATGGTCAGACGATCTACAGGGGGACATAGATATTTTACGTGAAACATGATCTGCCAAACTGGAGCGGGACTGAAATATTTATGTGAAAAACGCTTGAGAAATCTACAGGGCGAAAGAGATGTTTCACGTGAAACATAGGAGAATCATTTGACTGTAAATAATGATTTTTTACATGAAACCTGGGGTAATCAGTTATCTGTAGAAAAAATAATGTTTCACGTGAAACCTGGGGTAATCAGTTGTCTGTAGAAAAAATAATGTTTCACGTGAAACATGGAGTAATCAGTTGTTGGCAATAAATAATGTTTCACGTGAAACATAAGTAAAGAAAGGTAATGCAATCGTCGAAAGGAATTCTCGCCTATCTTGAAGATGTGTGGTACAATGATATCTATGTGAAAGGATCGGTGATAGCAATGAAGAAGAAAAAGAATCTACTCGTCTCTGCAGCGGAGGGTGCTGCAGTGGTTTCTGCTTCTGTTTATGCCATTAATCAATATATTTTCTGGGATGCTACCAAAAAGGAATTGTTAAAGCCGGCGGAGGCGTCCTGTTATAACTGGAAGTACGGTAATATCTATTATTCTAAAACAGGTGAAGGTAGTCCGGTGCTGATGCTGCACAGTATGGAGGCTTTTTCATCCGGATATGAATGGAATAAGATGGCTGGGATGATGGCCGGGCAGCATACACTCTATATGATCGATTTACCGGGCTTTGGCCGTTCTGACCGCAATCCGATGATTTATACCAATTACATTTATGTGCAGGCTATTGATGCTTTCATCAGAGAGGTGATCGGTGAAAAGACCGATGTGATTACCTCCGGCGATGCCTCAAGTGTTGCTCTTATGGCCACCAGGATGAAGAATGCTATGATTAAAAGTATCATCATGATCCATCCTGAAAGCTTTGATCATATGATAAGAAAGGTCTCTGATCAGGATCAGAGAGTCAGTAAGCTGATCAAGATGCCGCTGGCAGGTACCCTGACCTACAACCTGGTTATCAACAGAAAAATGATCCGGGAAAAGTTGGAAAAGGAATATTATGCCGATAAAAGCCGGGTAAAACAGCAGGATGTGGATGCCTTTTATGAGGCAGCCCATATCGGCGGCAGCAATGCCAGATTTAATGAATCCAGCAGACTGGGAGCCTTTACAAGAGCGAATATCACGACGGCACTCAAGGAATGTACGGCCGGACTGGTCATCATCGAGGGTAGTCAGGTACTGGATCGGGACAAGGATAAGGATATTTACAGTCATTTCTATCCCCGGATGAAATTTGAGGAGGTCTTTGATACCAAAGCCCTGCCTCATATGGAAGCGCCTCAGGAAACAGCGGAAAAATGTCTGTCTTTGCTTGCATCTGACCGTAGTAGCGAGGATGATTGATGTCTGACGGACTTTTAGAACAGCTGGAGGCGTATGGACGAAGTCAAATCTACCCTTTTCATATGCCGGGGCATAAACGGAGACTGGCGCCGCAGGCTCTGTCTGATATTTACCGCATGGATATTACGGAAATCGATGGCTTCGATGACCTGCATCAGGCTGAGGGAATCTTAAAGGAAGCCCAGGAGAGGGCGGCCGTAGAATTTGGCAGTGAGGAAACACATTTTCTGGTAGGAGGCAGTACGGCAGGCATTCTTTCGGCAATCGCCGCTGTCTGCCGGCCGGGAGATGAAATCCTGATCGCCAGAAACTGTCACAAATCCGTCTACCATGCTATTGAGATCGGGAGACTGCGGCCAATCTATATTTATCCACAGATCGATACCAAATATGGAATTTGCGGGTTGATTTGTCCACAAAATGTTGACGAAATGTGGATAACTCACCCAAATATCCGGGCTTTAGTGATGACTTCACCGACTTATGAAGGAATTTTGAGTGACATAAAAGCGCTGGCGGAGGCGGCTCATAGGCACCATATTCCGCTGATCGTGGATGAGGCCCATGGGGCGCATCTCCACTGCTCGGACTATTTTCCGGAGAGCGCTGTCAGGTGCGGTGCGGATCTGGTAATCCAGAGCACCCACAAGACCCTGCCGGCGATGACACAGACCGCTCTGTTGCATGTCCGTGGGGAACTGGTGGACCGACAGCGGCTGCGCCGCATGCTGGCCATCTACCAGACCAGCAGTCCATCTTATATCCTGATGGGGAGTATTGACAGCTGTGTCCATATGCTTCATAAGGATGGAAAAGTCATTTTTGAAAGATATACTGGGCTTCTGGAGGATTTTAGAGAGTCCTGGCGCAGCAGATCCCGGGGCATTATCCGTCTGGCGGAGCCTGAGGATTTTGATGAGGGCTGCTGTTATGCCTATGACAGGTCAAAACTGATGTTGTCCGTCCGGGGACAGGCCATCAGTGGAGCAGCTCTGGGCGATCTGCTCCTGAGTGACTATGGCATCCAGGTGGAGATGCGTGGACCGGACTATGTCCTGGCCATGACCGGGCCTGGAGATGATTCGGAGGGCTTTAAAAGACTTCTGGCCGCACTTGCGGATCTGGAGGAGCGCATTTCCGGGATGCGCCTGGCATCTGATGGCAAGTATGATAAAATAAAACAGAACACATGTTCTAAAATAGACAATGATATTCTGCAGGTAAGACCGTCACAGACCCTGTCTATCGCAGAGGCTGTGTGGCAGGAAAAGGAAAAAGTATCCTACACGGATGCCGCGGGCCGTATCAGCGGGGATTATATTTACATTTATCCTCCCGGGATACCGCTGGTGACGCCGGGAGAGCTGATCGAAGAGGCCGCCATCAGGCAGATCGATGCCTGGCTGCGGTCCGGACTTCATGTCACAGGTCTGACAGACGGAAAACTTTCAGTAATCTTATAGAAACACCAATCAGAAAATCTTATAGAAACATCAATCAACAAAATCTTATAGAAATATCAATCAAAAGCGTACGAGAGAAAGTCTGTGTTTCTATAGAGGTATGATGGAAAAGCGTATCAAGGGAAATTTGCGGCTTTCCGGAGATATCACGGAAAGTTGTACCAAAGGAATTTTTCGGGTCCTTTGAAAATTATCATGGAAAAAGATATCAAGAGAAGTCTATGACTTTTGGAGGATTCCGGAAAAAATATGAAAAGATCTGCGGCTTTTAGAGTGTTCAGGAGAAAGATGGATGGGTAAACTGTTTTATATTATGGGTAAAAGTGCTTCAGGGAAGGATACGATTTACGGCCGGCTCAGTGAGGACACCTCTCTGGCGCTCAGAAGAATCGTCCCCTATACCACCAGGCCGATCAGGGCCGGGGAGATGGAGGGACAGACCTACCATTTTGTCAGTGATGAGACCTTTATGAAGATGCGTCAGGCGGGAGAAATCATCGAGAGCAGGACCTATCAGACCGTCTGGGGTCCCTGGCACTATTTTACGGCAGATGATGACCAGATCCGGCTGCAGGAGGGACATGGACTGATGATTGGGACCCTGGAGTCCTATCTGCAGGTCAGGGCATTCCTGGGAACGGAGCAGGTAGTACCGATCTATATCGAAGTAGAAGACGGTGAGCGTCTGATGAGAGCTCTGGCCAGAGAGAGACAGCAGCAAAAGCCGGGCTATGCGGAGCTTTGCAGGCGGTTTCTGGCGGATTGTGAGGATTTTTCGGAGGAAAAGCTGACCGCGGCCGGTATCACGCGCCGCTACAGCAATCTATGCCTGGAGGATTGCCTGAGGGAGATCAGGGAGATGATCCGCAGCTTTTAAAGCCGGTTGCCTAAAAACAAGGGCTTATGATATACTTATCAGCGGAGGATGGCACGATGATAGATTTTAAGGGGATTATCGGACACGAACAGGTCGTTGACTATTTTCAGGAGGCGCTGAGAAAGCACCAGGTTTCCCATGCCTATATTATCGAGGGAGAAAAGGGATCCGGCAGGAAGACAATCGCGGCGGCCTTTGCCAAGGCCCTGCTCTGTGAAGCCGGCTATGGCGATGCCTGCAATATGTGCCGTTCCTGTCTCCAGTTTGAAAGCGGTAATCATCCGGATCTGCGCCGTCTGGTCAGGGAAAAGCCCACCGTCATCAAGGTGGATGAGGTCAGAGAGCAGATCAATGCCGATGTCATCATTAAGCCCTACAGCAGCCGCCATAAGGTCTATATCATCGAGGATGCCGAGCTGATGAATCCTCAGGCGCAGAATGCGCTTTTAAAGACGCTGGAGGAGCCGCCGGCCTATGCGGTCTTTTTACTGCTGACCACTTCTATGGACGCGTTGCTGCCGACGATTGTCTCCAGATGTGTCCATTTGGGCATGCGGCCGGTACCTCAGGAAAAGATTAAAAATTACCTGATCAAAGAGTATCAGGTACCGGATTATCAGGCCGGTGTCTATGCGGCCTGCGCTCAGGGCAATATGGGACGGGCCGTGGATATGGCCTGCTCGGAGATTTTTGGGGAGATGCAGGATATGACCCTTTCTGTGCTGAAGAGGGTCGATGAGATGATGGCTTACGAAATGGTCAAAGCCATTCATGATCTGGAGAATTATAAGTCTCAGATTTCAGAGGTCCTGGATATCATGACGGTCTGGTATAGAGACATCCTGGTCCTCAAGGCCACCGGCGATATGAACCAGCTGGTCTATCAGAATGAGTACCGCTTTATGAGAAATAAGGCTGAGACCTCCTCTTACGAGGGACTCAGCATCATTCTTTCCATGATCAGCAGGACCCGTCAGCGCCTGATCGGCAATGTGAATTTTAACGCGGCAATGGAGACATTGCTGCTGACAATAAAGGAGAATTAAAATGGTAAAAATCATAGGCGTGCGTTTCCGCAATGCCGGCAAGATCTACTATTTTGACCCGAAGGATCTGGATATCCGGGTGGGTCAGAATGTCATCGTGGAGACGGCCAGAGGCGTGGAGTACGGACGAGTGCTGATCGCTCCCAGGGAGGTGGATGACGGCAGTGTGACACAGCCGCTGAAGGCAGTCATCCGCATCGCAGGACCTGAGGACGACGAGATAGAGGCAAAGAACAAGCAGAAGGAGAAGGATGCCTACAAGATCTGTCTGGAAAAGATCCACAAGCATCATCTGCTGATGAAGCTCATCGACGTGGAATATACCTTTGACGGCAATAAAATCCTGTTTTATTTTACGGCGGATGGCCGTATCGATTTCCGTGAGCTGGTCAAGGACCTGGCTTCCGTCTTTAAGACCAGAATCGAACTCAGACAGATCGGTGTCCGTGATGAGACCAAGATGATGGGCGGTATCGGCATCTGCGGCCGCAGCCTGTGCTGCAGCACCTACCTTTCCGAGTTTATCCCTGTCTCCATCAAGATGGCCAAGGAGCAGAATCTTTCCCTGAATCCGACCAAGATCAGCGGCGTCTGCGGCCGACTGATGTGCTGCCTGAAAAATGAGCAGGATACCTATGAATATCTGAACAGCAAGCTGCCAAATCCGGGAGATCATGTGACGGCCGTCGACGGTCTGAAGGGCGAGGTCAGCAGTGTCAATGTACTCAGGCAGACGGTCAAGGTCCTGGTGACATCGGATAAGGATGAAAAGGAAATTCATGAGTATCCGGTAGAGCAGCTGAAATTCAGGACCAGGAGACGCAGGGACAACAGAGAAAAGATGAATATCAATGATGCTGAGCTGAAAAAGCTGGAAGCCATGGAACGCAGAGAAGGAAAGCAGTCACGATCATGACATTAAAGGCAGATGAAAGACTGGATGAGCTGCACAGAAACGGCTATAAGATCATCCAGAATCCTCATAAATTCTGTTTTGGCATGGATGCGGTCCTGCTTTCCGGCTTTGCCCAGGCCGGCAGAAAGGAAAAAGTGCTGGATCTCGGAACGGGAACCGGCATTATTCCTATTCTGATGTCGGCCAAGACGGAGGGACAGCATTTTACAGGTCTGGAGATCCAGGAGGAGAGTGCGGACATGGCCGCCAGGAGTGTGGCTTATAATCATCTGGAGGACAGGGTCCGTATTGTCCGGGGTGATATCAGGGAGGCCTCTGCCATCTTCGGCCGGGGCAGCTTTGAGGTAGTGACCACCAATCCGCCCTATATGAATGATGCCCACGGTCTTAAGAATCCGGATATGACCAAAGCCATCGCCAGGCATGAGATTCTCTGCAATCTGGAGGATGTGGTGAGAGAGGCTTCCGCCGTGTTAAAAAGCGGCGGACGTTTTTATATGGTCCACAGGCCCTTCCGTCTGGTGGAGATTTTTGATACCATGACCCGCTATGGCCTGGAGCCCAAGCGAATGAAGCTGGTCTATCCTTATGTGGATAAGGAACCCAATATGGTCCTGATCGAGGGTCGTAAGGGCGGCGGCCCTATGCTGAAAATAGAAAAGCCCCTGATCGTCTATCAGGCGCCGGGGGTCTATCATCAGGAAATTTATGATATTTACGGATATTAGAGGGCAGACCTGTGACGGGACTGCGTAAAATGAGAGGCAGCTTATCGGCATGGCGGAAAGCGGCCGTAAGGGAGCAGTGAAAAATGGCAGGCAAACTTTATTTATGCGCGACACCCATCGGTAATCTGGAGGATATCTCCTACAGAGTTCTAAATACCTTAAAAAGTGTAGATCTGATCGCGGCAGAGGATACCAGGAACAGCATGAAGCTGATGAATCATTTTGATATCCATGTGCCCATGACCAGCTATCATGAGTTTAACAAGATCAGCAAGGCCAAGGTGCTGGTGGAAAAGCTGCTGGAGGGCACCAATATAGCCCTGATCACAGATGCAGGCACCCCGGGGATTTCCGATCCCGGCGAGGAGCTAGTCCGGTTTTGCTACGAAGCCGGCATCGAGGTGACCTCTCTGCCGGGACCGGCTGCCTGTATTACAGCCCTTTCTATGTCCGGGTTATCCACCAGACGCTTCTGTTTTGAGGGATTTATCCCCTTTGATAAGAAGGAGCGCCAGCCGGTCCTGGATAGGCTGCAGACAGAGACCAGGACCACCATCTTTTACGAGGCACCCCATCGGCTGCTGAGGACCCTGGCTATCCTTATAGAGGCCATTGGTCCGGAGCGCAGAGTGACCGTCTGCCGGGAAATCACCAAAAAGCATGAGACGGTTTTCTGTACCACTCTGGGTGAAGCCCTGGCTTACTATACGGAAAATGATCCCAAGGGCGAGATCGTCCTGGTCCTGGAGGGCATTTCCGAGGAAGCCCTTGAGGCTAAAGCCCGGCAGTCCTGGCAGGATATTTCCCTGGAAGAACATATGGAAATCTATCTGAAACAGGGAAAAAGCCGCAAGGAGGCCATGAAATGTGTGGCCTCAGACCGCGGGATGTCCAAAAGAGATGTCTATCAGGCCCTTCTGGACGCAGAGGAATAGCCTGTATTCTGAAAATGACCGATGTATCGCCGGCGGGGAGACGCAGTGTGCCCGTCATCCGTTATCCGTCATCCGGCCCCGGCCGGCTTTACACAGGCTATCAATTACTTATCTGAATTTTAGTAGGATTCCATGACATGGAGTCCGGCCAGACGGGCCATTTCCAGAATGGACTGTCTGGAGACTTTTTTGTCATGAAAATCGATCAGCTCATTCATGTTGCCGGTGAAGATATCGCTGGCAACATATTTTTTCAGGATGATGCGGTCATCGTCCACAAAAATTTCCAGAGGATCATGCTCTTCGATGCCGAGGTTGCGTCTCAGCTCAATGGGGAGTGTTACTCTGCCGAGGTCATCCAGTTTTCTTACAACGCCAGTGCTTTTCATAGGGGTATCCTCCTTGTAATCATGCGCCTTTTTCAGGCCATGGACTTCCATGAAGCATAAAAATCAAAAAAAGACAATCCGAGCGGGGGCTCTGATTGTCTTCTTTGACATACAAATCTTTATGAATATGCATGTATATTATCATTTGACAGCGGTGGCTGTCAATTTGTTTTTTTGGAAAAAAATCCCAGTGGCGGCGGATTATTTAAAAACATCCAGCCCCATGGTGTCGATCATATGCAGCAGATGAATGGACATGGCATTGCGAGCGCCCTCCGCGTTCCTGACGCGGATAAAATCCAGAATCATCTGGTGGTCGGTGACGGCATTGGTCTCGTAGCGGCTCTCTGACGGCATCTTATGGGAAATCTCATCGATGGACTGACTCAGAATCGGCACGAACTGCTGCATCAGGTCATTGTGAGAAGCCTTGGCGATGGCATTGTGGAAGTCATGGTTGGCCTTGACCCAATCCTCCAGGTCACCGTTGGCAGGGTGACTGATCTTTTCACCCTTTCTGATAATGTAGCTGATCTCCTCATCGGTAGCCCGCAGGCAGGTGAGAGCCGCACACTCCGGCTCGATGATCAGACGGACCTCCATGAGATCCCGCATACGGATCTTCATATGTTCAAAATCCTTGAAGGGTGTACGGTTGAACTTGTCGGTGTCGCCTACCACATAGGTGCCGCTGCCCCTTTTGACCTGCAGAAGGCCCTGGGCCGAGAGGGTACGGATGGCCTCCCGGATGGTGGTACGGCTGACATTATACTTTTCGGCCAGCTCCATCTCGGTGGGCAGCTTGGAGCCCTGCCGGTAGGAACCCTGAATGATCTGATTATAAAGCTGATCGCTGATCTGCTGGGCGAGGTTTTTGTTAGATTTCGCCATGAAGTATCACTCCTTGCCAGTTTGTTCTTGTATGATGTATAAATATTTGTATGACCAAATTGTACGACAAAACTCTGCAAAATTCAATACAAAAGAGTGCAAATAAGTGGACAAATGAATCGGAAAAAAGACGGGGAAAAGAGGCAGAATCGAAGCCCTGTAAGATAGACAGGACTTTAAAATTCGTATATAATAAGAGTTAGTGTATACAAAGCTGTCCCGGTTAGAAAAGGACCCGGCGGCAGGCCCTTGAAACAGAAGCGGGAGGTAAGCCATGAGAATTGAAGCATGTGAAGCAGGTGCTATGATCATTGACATCCAGGATAAGATTATGAAAGCGATGGATGCAAAGGAGGCCTGCATGGAGAGGGCACTGATGCTGATCCGGGGATTAAAGGTGCTGGATATTCCCATGATCATTACCCAGCAGTATACCAAGGGCCTTGGCAATACCAATGAGGCGGTCTATGAGGCAGCAGGCAGCAGGGAGTTTTTTGACAAGCGGACCTTCAGCTGCTGTCAGGATCAGGCAATCATGGATGCGGTCAGAGCCATGAATAAAAAATATATCATTATTCTTGGAATCGAGGCGCATGTCTGTGTGCTGCAGACCTGTATCGATCTGAAGGCAGCAGGCTACCAGCCGGTGCTGGTACTGGATGCCATTACCTCCAGAAAGGCCGCAGACAAAGAGATCGGTATTCAGAGGGCCATGCAGGAGGGTGTCCTGGTGACCAGTGCGGAGTCCCTGCTTTTTGAACTGACTGTAGACTCAAAACACCCGAAATTCAAAGAAATCTCGGCCCTGGTCAAATAGATGAGAAAAAGACAATAGAAATACAGAAATAAAAACAGCCCCGGAGGGCTGTTTTTATTTCTTTTTTTTCGTTAATTTCTTTAATTTTTTCCGGGTGTCCTTGCTGATATCGTGCTCGATGAGGTGAGCTTCCCGGCCGGCGGTCTCTTCGTCTACGTCCAGGACCTCTGTCAGAAATCGGTAGACGACCTTGTAGGTCTCGGCGATGCTTTCGGCATAGGCTGCGCCGTCTTCCGTCAGGGTGATGCTGCCGTAGTGCTCCTGGGTGACCATGCCGGCCTCCTTCAGATGCTGCATGGCCCGGTGGGTGCTGGCCTTGGAGAGACCCATGGCGGCGGCCAGGTCTGTGATCCGTACCTCGGGCAGATCCCGGCCAAGCTGCCGGATCGCTTTCAGGTAATCCTCCTGGGAAGCAGAGAGTCTGGGTGATTCCTGTATAGATGACATAGGTGACCTCCGGTAATTGATGATGACCCACTACCTATAGAGGCGGGAGTCTTCTCCGACTGGAATCATCCGGCCCGTAAAAGGCTTTGTCAACAATTTGCCCGATTCCGGGCGGTGAGTGCCGATATTTATGCTCATGATGTCCGATGACAAAAGGCCGGATTTAGGTTATGATGATAGTGTCAGTATAACTTATTTTAAAGACTTATGCAAAAGATTTGAGGCGCAGCTCCTGCATCCTGACTTAATTTAAATGAAGCTGCGCGTAGTATCATAAGCCGCAAAAAGGCCGAAGGCCTTAAAGGAGGTTTATTATGATCGATTATGAAGAGTACAGAGAAGCCATGAGAATGGGCAAGAAGGCTTACAGCGAGGCCCTTTCCAAGGGCTGGTACCCTTATCTGCCGGCGCTGGATGATCTGATCACCCAGTCGGATATTGAGGCAGAGCTTTATCTGGGGACGGTAGAAATCCCTGTTGAAAAGATCGTAGGTACCAAGACGGCGGGCCGTACGACCGCCTTTGCCTCCAATTTCATGCCCCTTCTGGGTGAGAAGACAGAGTTTGGCACCAAATGGGTCTCTCTGGCGGATTCTCTCAAGGAAGAGGGCCTGAGGGACAGCATCAAAGCCTATGAATATATGAACCGTTTCTATGTGCTGGAGGGTAATAAGCGCGTCAGCGTCATGAAATATTATAAGGCCAGTACTATTCCGGGAGAAGTGACCAGAATAGTACCAAAGCGCAATGATTCTCCGGAAAATAAGCTCTATTTTGAGTTTACGGCCTTTTACCGGCTGAGCAAGGTCAATTATCTGAATTTTACCCGTCCGGGCTCCTACAATAAGCTGCAGCAGCTGGTAGGCAAGGGACCAAAGGATGAATGGACCTCGGAGGAGCAGGCCGATTTCCATTCCCTGCATACCCGTTTTACCAAGGCCTATCAGGCAAAGGCCGGCAGCAAGCCGCCGGTGCCTTCCGATGAGGCATTGCTGGTCTTCCTGGGCATTTATACCTACCCTACTGCGCTTAATTTTAAGCCGGCGGATTTTAAGACTGCCATCAATAAGAGCTGGGAGGAGATCCTGCTGAGCCGGGAGGAGAGGACCATCGAGCTGTCCATGAATCCGGCTGAGGAGGTCAGGAAGGGAATTATCACCCGCCTCTTCAAGCAGGATGAGGAGAAGAAGACCCTGAAGGTCGCCTTTATCCATGATAAGGATGCGCATACCTCCGGCTGGACCTACGGCCATGAGCTGGGCCGTATGGCTCTGGAGCAGAAGCTGGGCGACAGGATTGAGACGACTGTCTGGAATGATGTCAGCCCCACAGAGCCCGGGGCGGTCAATACCGCCATTGAGGAGGCTATTGCCCAGGGCCATGAGATCATCTTTACTACGACACCGAAGTTTCTCCAGGCCAGCCTGCAGGCGGCCCTGGATCACCCGGAGGTCAAGATTCTCAACTGCTCTCTGAATAATGCCCAGCATTCCGTCAGGACCTATTACGGCCGTATGTATGAGGCTAAATTCCTGATCGGTGCCATTGCCGGCGCTCTTTCCGAGACCGACCATCTGGGCTATATCGCGGATTATCCGATCTACGGCATGACAGCCAATATCAATGCCTTTGCCCTGGGTGCCATGATGACCAATCCCAGAGCTAAGGTTTATCTGGAGTGGTCCACTATCAAGGACAGAAATATCCATGAAAGCCTGAAGACCAGCGGGGCCTGCTTTATCTCGGATAGAGATATGATCATCCCGGGGCATCCGTCTCGCCAGTTCGGTCTCTATCATGAGGATGAAAAGCACAGGACCCTGGGCGTGCCTGAAAATATGGCTACCCCGATCTGGGACTGGGGCCGCTTTTATGAGCTGATCATCCGCAGTATCGTCAGCGGCAGCTGGAAAAATTATGAACCTGCAAAGGCCATCCGTGCGCTGAACTACTGGTGGGGCATGAATGCCGGTGTCATCGATGTCATCTGTTCCGAAAATATGCCGGTCGGTACCCGGAGGCTGATCGAGCTGCTCCGCAAGAGCATTATCGACGGCAGCTTCCATCCTTTCGCCGGAAAGCTGCGGGATCAGGAAGGAAATCTGCGACATGACGGTCCGGAGCCTATGCTGCCGGAAGAAATCATCACTATGAACTGGCTGGTGGAAAATGTGGTCGGCTATATCCCGAAGATGGAGGAGCTGACAGAGGAGGCAAAGCAGGTGGTCGCGACACAGGGTGTCAACAAGCCGGAGGCTTCCGAGATTGAGGAGTTTTAAAATCTGCTTACCGCGGCGCCGGCTCTGACGATTTCAGAGTCTTACGGGGCTGCGCATAAGCTTTTGCGGGCAGGAAAAGGGCCCGATTTATATGGGGGGATCGCCGGCCGGGGACCGGCGAATAAAGGGAAACAATGAATATACTGGTCATCTCTGACGAGAGATCCAAATCTTTATATGAATATTTTGAGGCTTCGAAGCTGGCCGGGATCGATCTGATCCTGTCCTGCGGGGATCTGCCGCCGCAGTATCTGTCCTTTCTGGCGACCTTTACGACGGCACCGGTCCTCTATGTCCACGGCAATCATGACAGGTGCTATGATCAGACACCGCCGGATGGCTGTATCTGTGTGGACGACGATATTTATACCTTTCAGGGCGTGCGCATCCTGGGTCTGGGCGGCTGCATGAAATACAGGAATGAGACCTACCATTTCACGGAGAAAGAGATGAGATGGCGGGTCAGAAAGCTGTGGTTTAAGCTGCGCCGGGCCGGCGGCTTTGATATCCTGCTGACCCATTCGCCGGGCTATCAGCTGGGTGATGATACGGACCTGCCCCACCGGGGCTTTAAGGTCTTTATCGAACTGCTGGATAAGTATAAGCCTAAATACATGATCCACGGCCATGTCCATCTCAATTACGGCAATAAAAAGCGTATCCTGCAGTATAAAGATGTTACGGTCATCAACGGCTTTGAACAGTACCGCTTTGAATATGAGAGCGGACAGCCTCTGGGCTGGTAGGAAAAAGGAATTGTATTTGACCTCTTTTCGGGTTATAATAAAATTTAGCGAAAAATGAAACAGGAGGGGATCAAAATGGCAAAGACACCTTATTATATTACGACTGCCATTGCCTATACCTCAGGCAAGCCGCATATCGGCAATACCTATGAGATCGTGCTGGCGGACAGCATCGCCAGATTCAAGAGAATGCAGGGCTATGATGTCCGTTTCCAGACCGGTACGGACGAGCACGGCCAGAAGATAGAGATCAAGGCCGGAGAGGCCGGCATCACACCCAAGGAATTCGTGGATAATGTGGCCGGTCAGATTAAGTCTATCTGGGATCTGATGAATACCTCTTATGACCGTTTTATCCGTACTACGGATGCCGATCATGAGAAGCAGGTCCAGAAAATTTTCAAAAAGCTCCATGATCAGGGTGATATCTACAAAGGCTTTTACGAGGGCAAATACTGCACACCCTGTGAGTCCTTCTTCACCGAGAGCCAGCTGGTCAATGGCCGCTGCCCGGATTGCGGCCGGGAGGTCGTCCAGGCCAGAGAGGAGGCTTATTTCTTCAAGCTTTCCAAATATGCCGACAGACTGATCGAGCATATCAATACCCATCCGGAGTTTATCCAGCCTGAGTCCAGAAAGAATGAGATGATGAACAATTTCCTGCTGCCGGGTCTGCAGGATCTGTGTGTTTCCAGGACTTCTTTTAAGTGGGGTATTCCGGTAGATTTCGATGATAAGCATGTCATCTATGTCTGGATCGACGCTTTATCCAACTATATCACAGGTCTGGGCTACGATGTGGATGGCGATCACGGCGACCTCTATAAGAAGTACTGGCCGGCGGATCTCCACCTGATCGGCAAGGACATCATCCGTTTCCATACCATCTACTGGCCGATCATGCTGATGGCCCTGGGTCTGCCGCTGCCAAAGCAGGTCTTCGGTCACCCGTGGCTGCTAGTCGGTGAGGGCAAGATGAGTAAGTCCAAGGGCAATGTCATCTATGCCGATGATCTGGTCAGCTATTTCGGCGTCGATGCGGTCCGTTATTTCGTCCTGCATGAGATGCCCTTTGATAATGACGGTTCTATCAGCTGGGAGCTGATGGTGGAGCGTATGAATTCCGACCTGGCCAATATCCTTGGCAACCTGGTCAATCGTACCATCTCCATGAATAATAAATATTTCGGCGGTCTGGTCAGCAATCCGGGTGTGGCTGAGCCTGTAGATGACGAACTGAAGGCCGTCGCTATGGCGATGCCGGGCAAGGTTGCGGCCAAGATGGATAAGCTGCGTGTGGCCGATGCGATTACCGAGGTCTTCACCCTGCTCCGCCGCTGCAATAAGTACATCGACGAGACAGAGCCCTGGAAGCTGGCCAAGGATCCTGAAAAGCAGGATCGTCTGGCGACCGTCCTTTACAACCTGATGGAGGGCATCCGTATGTCCGCTGTCGCTCTGGCCGCTTACCTGCCGGAGACCTCTGAAAAGATCCTGGATATGCTGGGCACCAAAGAGAGAGACTTCCTGGCCCTGGACAGCTTTGGCCGACTGGAGACAGGTCATAAGGTCGTCGAGAAGCCGGAGATCCTTTTCGCCAGAGTCGATATGAAGGAGCTTCTGGAGAAGGTCGAGGCGGATGCCGCAAAGAACGCCGCACCTGCGCCGGCGGCCGAGCCTGAGGAGGCACCGGCTGAGGATGTCATGGATGTAGAGCCAAAGGCGGAGATTACCTATGATGATTTCGATAAGCTGCAGTTCCAGATCGGCGAGATCATTGCCTGTGAGGCTGTGAAGAAGTCCAAAAAGCTCCTCTGCTCCCAGGTAAAGATCGGCTCTCAGGTCAGACAGATCGTTTCCGGTATCAAGAAGCACTACACTCCTGAGGAGATGGTGGGCAAGAAGGTCATGGTCGTCACCAACCTGAAGCCTGCAACACTGGCCGGAGTGAAGAGTGAAGGCATGATCCTCTGTGCGGAGGATGCCGAGGGCAATCTGTCCCTGATGGTGCCTGAAAAGAAGGAAATGCCGGCAGGCGCACCGATCTGCTAGGAGTTAAAAAATGATATTCGCGGAGTGTTGATCGCAGTTGTGGATTGGAATTCCACTGGGATGAATCGGTTATCATTCATTACCTATAGAGGCGGTAGTCTCCTCCGACTGCGATGAATCCGAAATAAAAGATAAGACAAAAGCAGTAAGGGCTGCTGCCGGGAATTACTGGCAGCAGCCTTTTTGTGAAGCAAAAGGGGCTCGGAGGATAAAACAATGATTTTTGAAACGCATGCTCATTATGATGATGCTCAGTTTGACGAGGACAGAGAGATGCTTCTGTCCGGTATGCAGGAGGCCGGTATCGGCCGGATCGTCAATATCGGCGCGGATCTGAAGTCAACAGAGGGCAGTATCCGTCTGGCGGAGCAGTATGATTTTATCTATGCCGCGGTCGGCGTCCATCCCAGTGATGTCCGGCAGCTGAATGAAGAAACCTTTGCCTGGCTGTCTGAACAGGCAAAGCGCCCGAAGGTCCTGGCCATCGGCGAGATCGGCCTGGATTATTACTGGGAAAAGGATCCGGAGGAGCGGGCCAATCAGCAGTATTGGTTCAGACGCCAGCTGGGTCTGGCCAGAGACCTGCGGCTGCCGGTGGTCATCCACTCCAGAGAGGCCGCAAAGGATACCATGGATATCGCCGTAGAGGAGCATATGGGAGAAATCGGCGGTGTCGTCCACTGCTATTCCTACTCTGTGGAGATGGCCAGAGACTACCTGAATATGGGTATGTACCTGGGCATCGGCGGTGTGCTGACCTACAAAAACAGCCGGGTGCTTAAGGAGGTCGTAGCCTATGCGCCTATGGACCGCCTGGTGCTGGAGACAGATTCACCCTATCTGACGCCGGTGCCTCATAGAGGCAAGAGAAACTCTTCCCTTAACCTGCCTTATGTGGTACAGGCCATCGCACAGATCAAAGGACTGACGCCGGAAGAAGTAGAAGAAATTACCTGGGGCAATGCCGAAAGGATGTACCGTATGGCGCTGCCTCAGAAGTGATGGCTCTGCCTCAGAAGTGATGGCTCTGCCTCAGAAGTGATGGCGCTGCCTCAGAGGTGATGAGCGCTGCCTCGGAGGGATTGACCGGCTCTGCCTGCCGGCACACCCCCTGAAAACTCCGCTCACGCCGGGCAGATGCCGGATGGATGACCCTGTGGTGCGTCGTCGGCCCGGCTGCGCCCTCGGAATGGTTTTCAGGGGGTGTGCCGGACAGACATAGCTGTACGATAGGTGATGCGGCAGCGCAGGCAGATTTGTAACAGTGCAGAGAGGACAGTGCGCAATGATTTGCGGCGGTGCAGGAGAATCTGTGGCAGTGCAGGATACCTATGAAGCAGCGCACCTGGTGAGTGACAAAGTGGCTTTGGAATGGTATAATGATAGAATTAATGGTGTTTTGTAAAGGGGACGCAGGTTTTGGCGGAGAAGTTATCGAATCCTCAGCGGACGATCGAGATTATTAAAAAGTATGCCTTCAATTTCCAGAAGAAGTTCGGACAGAATTTTCTGATCGATGCCCATGTGCTGGAGCGGATCATTGAGGGGGCCGGTGTGACGCCGGTGGATACGGTCCTGGAGATCGGTCCCGGGATCGGTACCATGACCCAGTACCTGGCGGAGGCGGCCGGCAATGTGGTGGCCGTGGAGATTGACAGGAATCTGCTGCCGATCCTGGCTGAGACGCTGGCGGATTATGAGAATGTCCATGTGATTAACGGGGATATCCTGGCGCTGGATCTTAGGGAGATCGTGGATACCTATGCCGGCGGCCGGCCCATCAAGGTGGTGGCCAATCTCCCCTATTACATTACGACACCGATCATTATGGCCCTTTTTGAGCGGAGGATCCCTCTGGACAGCATTACGGTCATGGTGCAGAAGGAGGTCGCGGCCCGCATGAAGGCGGGACCGGGCAGTAAGGATTACGGGGCTTTGTCTCTGGCCGTGCAGTATTATTCGGAGCCTTATATTGTGGCTAATGTCCCGGCCAATTGCTTTATGCCCCGGCCCAATGTGGATTCGGCGGTGATCCGGCTGAAAAAGCTTCCCCAGCCTTCAGTGAAGGTGGAGGATGAGGATTTGCTCTTTAAGGTGATCCGGGCTTCCTTTAATCAGAGACGGAAGACCCTGGCCAACGGACTTAATAACAGCGCAGAGCTCCCCTTTAGCAAGCAGCAGGTGGCCCGGGCGATTGAGGCGGCGGGATTGCCCGCTGCGGTCAGAGGCGAGGCGCTGACGCTGCAGCAGTTTGCGGTCCTTACGGATCTGCTGCAGGCAGCAGGGGAACAGGACAGAGATTGACGGATGAATGCGGAGGCGGCCGGCAGGACTGCCCTGCGGATACGGGTGAATGACAGGAAAACAGGAAGGATAAGGCATGTATACCTATAAGAATTATGTTCGGCCTAAGACGCTGGAGGAGGCTTACGGCCTCTGTCAGAAAAAGAAAAATGTGGTGATTGGCGGCAATCTCTGGCTGAAGATGTCTTCCGGTAATTATGATACGGCCATTGATCTGTGCGATCTGGGTCTTTCGGGAATTACAGAGACGGAGGAGGCCTTTGTCATCGGGGCGATGACCGGCCTGCGCAGCCTGGAAAAGCATGAGGCTCTGAAGGCCTATACTCAGGGCGCCATGGCAGCGGCCCTGGAGCATATTGTCGGTGTCCAGTTCAGAAACTGCGCGACACTGGGCGGCAGCCTCTGGGGACGGTTCGGCTTTTCGGATGTCATGACCCTTTTCCTGGCTCTGGAGGCCGAGGTGGAGCTTTATCACGCCGGCCGGATGCCGCTGGCCGAGTTTGCGGCGCTGCCCAGGAGCTTCAGAGATATCCTGGTCAGAGTTTATCTGCCAAAGAAGGCGCGACGGACGGTCTATCTGTCGTCCAGGAATAGTTCAACGGATTTTCCGACCCTGACCTGTGCCCTGTCGGTAAGAGACGGGGAGACCACCTGTGTGATCGGTGCCCGACCAAAGCTGGCCAGAGTCATAAGGGATGATGAGGGACTGCTCGCGGATGGCATCACGGAGACGGCAGCGGAGGCTTTTGCGAAAACTGCGGCCGATGGGCTGGATTTTGAGGATAATGTCCGGGGCAGCGCGGCTTACCGCAGAAGAATCTGCAGCGTGCTGATCCGCAGAGGACTCATGCAGCTGAATCAGATGGCAAAGGCTGCGCCTGACGGAGCGGTGGCAGCAGGTACAGATGCTGCGCCGGTAAGATAAGGGGGATATGTGATGGAAATTAAAATGACCTTAAATGGCAAAATGATCACAGCCTCCGTGTCCGCGGATACGCTGCTGATCGATCTGGTGAGAAGTAAGGGCTGCTATTCTGTGAAAAGGGGCTGTGAGACAGCCAATTGCGGTCTTTGTACGGTCCTGATGGATGATGTACCGGTGCTTTCCTGCAGTGTCCCGGCCGGCAGGGCCGCGGGACGTAGGATCGAGACCCTGGAGGGACTGCAGGCTGAGGCGGCGGATTTCGTCGGTTTTATCGCAGACCAGGGCGCCGAGCAGTGCGGCTTCTGTAATCCCGGCTTTGTCATGAATACCATTGCCCTGCTGAGAGAAAATCCCGATCCCACGGATGAGGAAATCAAGGCCTATCTGGCCGGTAATCTCTGCCGCTGCTCCGGCTATGAGGGTCAGCTGCGGGGCATCCGGACCTACCTGGAACAGAAAAAGGCCGCGGCCTGTGTGGCGGAAGACGGCGGAGCAGGAAAAGGCTTCGGTGGAGACGACAGTGAGAAGGGCGGTGAAGGCTGATGAATGAGGCTCAGAGAAAAGAGAGAGAAAATCTTAAATGGGTGGGCCATGCTGTCCGCAAGAAGGATGCCATGGAGCTGCTGCTGGGCAAGCCTGTCTACACGGATGACCTGGCACCGAAGGACTGCCTGATCGTAAAGGTCCTCAGAAGCCCGTATGCTCATGCCCTGATCACGGAGATTCGGACCGATATCGCCATGAAGGTGCCGGGTGTCGCGGCTGTCTATACCTATAAGGATGTGCCTCAGAAGCGCTTTACCATCGCGGGGCAGACCTTTCCGGAGTGCTCGCCCTATGACCGTCTGATCCTGGATCAGCGTCTGCGTTTCGTAGGAGATGCAGTGGCCATCGTGGCTGCGGAGGATGAGGCTGCAGCCGATAAAGCCCTGAAGCTGATCAAGGTAAAATATCAGGTCCTGGAGCCGGTGCTGGATTTTCATCAGGCGCTGGATGCCGACACGCTGGTCCATCCGGAGGAGGACTGGGTGTCGATGTTCCCTGTAGGCGCGGATAATAAGCGCAATCTCTGCGCCCATGCCGAGGAGGGACACGGAGATCTGGAGGCCGTGATGGCGGATTGTGATCTGGTGCTGGAGCATACCTATCATACCCAGGCCTGCAATCAAGCTATGATGGAGACCTTCCGGACCTGGTGCGAGATCGACCGCTACGGCCGTCTGCACGTGGTCAGCTCGACCCAGATCGTCTATCACTGCCGCAGGATCATTGCCAACGCGCTGGATATTCCCAAGTCTAAGGTCCGGGTGGAAAAGCCCAGGATCGGCGGCGGCTTCGGTGCCAAGCAGACGGCGGTCTGCGAAGTCTATCCGGCCTTTGTCACCTGGATGACGAAGCGGCCGTCCAAGATCGTCTATTCCAGATATGAGTCCCAGGTCGTGGCGACACCCCGTCATGAGATGGAGGTGAAGGCCAGGATCGGTGCCATGAAGGACGGTACCATCCGGGCTATGGATATGTATACCCTGTCCAATACCGGCGCCTACAGTGAGCACGGTCCCACGACCGTCGGCCTGTCCGGCACCAAATCCATTCCTATCTATACGGCTAATTGCGAGGCTCACCGTTTTATTTACGATGTGGTCTATACCAATGTCCAGGCGGCCGGGGCCTACAGAGGCTACGGCGCGACCCAGGGTATTTTTGCCATGGAGAGTTTGGTCAATGAGCTGGCGGATAAGCTGCAGATGGATCCTATGGCCCTGCGTATGAAAAATATCGTCAGGGAGGGCATGTTCATGCCGGCCTATTACGGGGAGACGGCGACCTCCTGTGCCCTGGACCGCTGCATCGAGCGCTGTGCCGAAATGTTTGACTGGGAACACAAAAAAGAGGTTCGGGATATGGGCAGCGGCAAGGTCCGCAGTGCCGGTATGGCCCTGGCC